>ERZ1026901.121-NODE-121-length-69819-cov-133.149561_pt1 | contig 69819 bp, 54 predicted proteins | sample MGYA00380179_ERZ1026901 | MGnify/ENA primary metagenome ERZ1026901 (study PRJEB33269, sample SAMEA4719815) | human gut metagenome | biome: human-associated habitat; feature: organic feature; material: feces | place: Cameroon | collected 2013-10 ... | reverse complement strand
TTTCTGTCATAAATCTGATATTTTGTTTATTTCGTTATCGATTTCGGCTGCAAAGTATATTGTTGCCAATGATATTCAAGCAGCCGTTATGGCTTATTAAAAGTGTTGATTTTCAATTCTTTGGCTCTATTTACCATGCTGCAATGTGGTAGATTGGTCGAACACTCACTCTTCGGGAATAAAGTGGAGAAGTTATAGTGGGCTATATCAGGGCAAGCCCTGTCGTGCACGCCACACCTCTTTGCGTCCAGCCGCCAAGTCAGAATTTGTTTCTTCCCTTTTGTAGGAATGCAATGCTTTTGTTCATCAGATACTCGTTGAAATCTTTGTATTCTTCATACTCATTTGAGGCATCAGTACACTTGTCTCCCAATGTTTTCATTATCTGCCAGGTGGCCATTCTGCCAGCTTTGTCATTATCCAAGTGGCAGCATATTTGAGAATACTTATTGAGCATGGAGAGAGCACTCGGGATGTTTACAATGGAGTTGAGTACCACCGCATCACATTCGCCATGTAGTATGAGATAGGAGAGATAGTCCACGAATCCCTCGAATATGTGACAAGCTGTTTCGTGGTTCCTTATCGTAGTGATTGCTTTCGGAGCAATACATCCCTTGAAGTATGGATTCCGAAGTTCATAGCCACCAGCATCATTCTTGAAGCCAATAGCAAAATATCGCTTACCAGCACTTTTGTAGTGTATTTCCACGCACTGCCTTTTGGCTGTAATAGAATCAACACCCCTTCCCGAGAGGTATTGTAGCAAAGCAGGATGAGCCAGTTCTTTTACCTCAATATCTTCAAACGAAGTGTCCTTTTGTGAGCAAGTAGAATGGATTGGTATTGTGGGTAGAATGATTGAATGCCCCATCATGTGCAATACTTCTGAAATGTTTTGCGTGTGGTATAGTTGCATCGCCAAATCAATGATGTTGCCTCCTTTGCCCAGTGCAAAGTCATACCACACGTTTTTGGTTAAATCCACCTTAAATGATGCGGTTTTCTCCGTATGTAGTGGCGATAAGTACCACCACTTATTTCCTTTTCTGTTTATTGGTTCATATCCCTTGCTTGCAAGGAAGTTGGATATTTGGATTGCCTTTATTTCTTGTATAGTCATAATGTGAGTGATTTGTTGAAATGTTGAGTTGTTGAGAGAATGGGCTGGTGAAAAGAAAAATAGCTTTCTCTTTTGCCCAGTTACCCCTCTTGTTGAGTGCTTGTTGAATTGTATTTGTTTGAGTACCAAAGATTAGTCTGTTGTTCTCAACAATTCAACAACTCAACAAAGGATTATAAACCTAAAGAGTCTATAAATTCCTTGGTCACCGTGTAGAAACGTCCCACTCTGCTAATTGAGGAAACACGCCCCGGCTTAGTGTAGTCACATTGATAGGCAAGATAGGTCAGTGCATTGTGAGCAGGGGTAAGTCGCCAGACATCTTTCACGACCTTTCGTATCTGCCATTGCTCCACCTTTACACCGTTCATGGTCAGTAACGGTATTAAGTCTTGAGGGATGAACGACAGCTTGTTAACGTGTTGCGTTTCCATAATGTCACGTATCAGCTCTACCATATCCAACTCCGTATGGTTGCGGTTGCACTGGATAATGCGGTCAAGAGCCTCAGTCCTGATAAGGGTAGGATGAAACCACATACGCCCCTCTTTGTTGGTGGAGAGTGTGCGGTGCTGGAGATAATAGAGGAATGCAGGTATCTGTTCCTTTAGCTTTTGCAGGAAATTGGTATCATCGCTTTCAAGTGGTCGGATTTTACGCACCCAATAGCGGTTTTCTCCCGGGTCAATGATAACAGGGTAAAGTTCGTTGTTGGAACATAGTACGAACTTGGCAAAGAAGTTTACCTCCTGTCTGTCTTTACCCTTGGCCTCTACCTTGTAGGTTTGGGCTGTGCTTAGGTTCTTCAATCGCTCTGAATCTTCTCTACGACTCAACAGCACCTCGTCCACAACGATGAGTAGCTTGCCAGCCCAGTCTGCATTGAACTGGCTCCTGAAATCCTCGTTTGTATTAAAGGTGGCATTGTCCTGAAAGATACTTTTCAGAAAGTTCAGGAAAGTGGTCTTTCCTGTGTTTCGTTCCTCTGACACCAATAACAGGATGGGGAGTTTCTGAGTCGGCTGCATATAAAGCAACTGCATATAGTCCAACCCCAGTTCGTATTGCTCCTCAAAGATGTGGTGTAGCAGTTTTTCAATATCTGAGAAATTCCCTTCTGCCGGAACATGGTCAATTGGTTCATACAGATTATAGAAACCTGCAACATCCTTTTGATAGTCTGTGTGACTTGGCACTGTGCAAAAACCATTATATTTATCAATAGTGGGGATATTGTGCTTACCATAATCTTGTCGGATAGTGCCAAAGCTCCATTGCAATCTGCGGGTAGTCATCGTTCCATCTGCCAAAGGCTGCTGCACTACCTTATATATAGTAGTGCCTACTCGAATGTATTGTTCTTCCATAATGTTTGCCTTTGTATTAAACATTTGGAGCATCACTATTTGCTGTCTGGACTTTAGATTTCAAGAGAGAGGTGATTTCCTTCTTCGAGTAAAGATTACGTCTGCCCAGTTTGTGAACGATAATCGTTCCCTCCTTCTGCATACGCCACAGCGTGGTATAAGTTATGTGGAGTCGTTCACATACTTGGTCGCGAGTATAATACTCGTCACTCTCTTCTGCGGTCAGATTGGTTTGCGATTTCTTATCGACCAACTCTTCCACCATTTCAGCGACAACCTGCTTCAGGTCGTCCTTCTGTAACATTATAAAATTTCCTTGCATAACATATTGTTTTGATGATTATGCTGCGAAATTACGATGGAATAAAATGAAAGCACCTCGGTAAAAATCATGTTGATTTCTGCCGAGGTGCTTTTAACGGAACAGCGTTTCTTTTTAACAAATCAAGCCTTTATGATGCAATCAATATACATCAGGGGAAAGTAAGGTGCGCAGTCTTATGCTTATCAACTTTGCCTGTTCTTTTCCTGTTTGAACAGTCTTTTCTGATAAACTCAAATTATAGTCGTTGCCACGTTCACTGACAATGGCATTATAAATGGCTTCTCCCCAATCAAAGCCAGACTTAAATCCAAGGGATGGGAATTTTTCCAAGATGGCTGTGTGGAACGTACGATAGTTGTAGGTATCATTAAGCAAGCTGCCATTGGTCAGTGCAGCAAAAATATAAGCAAGAATAGAATCCGTCTCATTCGTTTCCATCCATTCGTTGAGTATTTTTTCTATCTCGTTGGTAAGAAGTTCTGCATGAGATTGTATAAGCATTTCTTCAAGCAAGACACAGACTTGCCTGCGCCCACGTCTGCCTTTACTCTCTTGTAATGCAGAATTAGCTACATCTTTGACTACACGATTGTTTGCTGCTTTCCATGTGCCTTTAGTGTAAGTCGCTTTATCCATACTGGTAAGCATCAAAGAACGCATAATTTGCTCACCAAAGTTTTTCTGCCCAAAAGAAGGCTTCTCTCCCATCATTGTTTTGGATAATAAATCAGCGGCCTTCACGAAACCATTATCAAATATCATCCAATAGAACACATTGAACAAGAAAGGATTATTGTGCTGCAATTTATCTTTTGTTTCCTCTTTGTTAAATGTGGAGGCAAACAATTCAGTCAGTTTTTCGTGTGCCTGCTGACTAACATTAGAAAATTGAGCTTTGTTGTAGCTATCGGTTCCTGGGCATAGGCTTAACAACAATTCGGTGATGCCTTTTATTCCATCAAGTGACAGCAGTTCTGTCAAGTAGGAAAAGCCTTTAAGGACGAAGCTAATGTCACCCTCGTATGCTTTTGTGAAGAGATTTGTGAACTCTTGATATTCTTTCGGGTGCTCATAATGCCAACGGCGCAAACGCAAAAGATTCAGATCTTGGTCTGATGCATCTTGAGTCTCCTTTTCTTTATCCTGCAAGTAGAGTTTAATCCCATCCTTGATGTATTGTGCATCCGTAGATTGCTCGAATTTAGTCATGGTACTCTCTATTTCCTCAAGCCCATTATCCAATTCTAAATAGCAATACATACAACAAGCAGCCACATCACCTTCTTCTGCGGCTTTAGAGAAGGTGTTTATTATGTTCTCAACAGGCATATTCTTTGCAGCCATTGCCTCTAAAAGCATATTTTGAAGCGAGTAAGTTTCATCGCATTCTGCCACATTGGTTCCATCTTGTGATAGAATTTCCAATGTGGAATGAATCCTGCTTTTGAACTCTGCATAGATTTCTTGGTTCGCCTCAAACCATTCCTTCATCTTATTGCCCATAAGTGTTAGTTTAGCTAATATGGTTAATCTTTAAGACAAGCCAGCGGAATGACTTTCACACCATCCTGACGAGTGTATGCCATGCTTCCACCAGTCATCACTATCAGCAAATCCGGTTCCCGAATGGGCATCTGTTTCTCTGTTTTGTTATGTTCCTGTATAAGCCTTTTGAGTTCAAGCAGATGCTTGGCTCCATCGTCAATCTCACGACTACCAAGTTTGCACTCTATCAAGGCATACCGTCCATCTTCCAGATGCAGCACTATATCCGCTTCCAAATCATATCGGTCATGATAATAAGACACGTGACTGTTCAAGTCTATAGTATATGCCTTTAGGTCACGAATACACATCTGCTCAAAGATAAACCCAAACGTCTTGAGCTGCATGCTCAACGCTTCAGGAGACAACCCCAAAAGAGCAATCGGAATGGAAGGGTCGCAGAAACATCGTTTCACGCCACTTCTGATAGCGGTTTTACTTCTAATTGCAGGACACCATGCACTTATGTTCTGGATAACAAATAGCTTTTCCAAAGCTGCAACATAGTCATCAAATGTGTCCACGTGGCAACTTACTTCGCCAGATGAGGTCACATCATCCAAAAGCGACTTCTTCTTGACCAGAGTCGAAACATTTCTGGCATACGCCCGAAGTATCATACTGGTCAGTCTGGCATCTCTTTTCTTGCCATCAATGCTAGAAATGTCGTTGGAGCAAATTGTTTGAACATAGTTCTTTGCAACGAGTAGTTGAGCCTTTGGGGTACGAGCCAACAAAGAAGCTGGCCATCCGCCTCGGGAGGCTGCAAAGATTAATTCCTCAACGGTCATCTTAGACATCTTACCGTCAATATCATAATCTGGATTGTTGAAAAGTTCTTTTAACGAAACTTCACCTGTAGATTCTTGTGATTCCCACAAACTCATAGGCAGCATACGCAGTCTGGCAATACGACCAACTCCAGAATGGTGTATTTGGGATTTGTCAACGGCATTGGAACCTGTAAGTATAAATTGTCCGGGGATTTGACGATCATCAACAACAGTTCGTACTGCATCCCACAACATTGGAGCATCTTGCCACTCATCAATAAGGCGAGGCGTAGCTCCATTTAACAGAATGGACGGCTTAGTTTTAGCGGTGACCAAATACTCCTCACGCAAACTAGGATCTTGCATTCTCAAGATGCTGTTTGCAAGTTGAGACGCAGTTGTGGTTTTGCCACACCATTTTGGTCCTTCTATCAATACAGCCCCAAATGCATCCAGCAAGTCTTGCAATAGGGCATCGGCAGTTCTTTTATAGTAACTCATATAATATGCTTTTTCAATTGCAAAGATACACATTTTCTGCGAAATGCATGGCCAATTCGTGTTTTTTGTGGCATTTCAATCTACTTTTTTGCGGTGTTTTATTCGGTATTTTTGTGGCATTTTAATCCACTTTTTTGCGGTATTTCACTTGGCATTCTTGCGGTGAGTAACTATAATTAGTCTGATAAGTTAGCCATCAACTCCATCCGTTCCTCCTCGCTCAAGCCTTTCAGCATCTCAAGCAGGGCTTTCTTATCTACCACAGGAGTACTTTCTTTCGACTTCTCATTGAGTAGATAATGGTTATACTCCAGCATCTTTGCAAGCGGATAGGCACCGATATAATTGGAAGTAATGTCACCGCCGCCACTATGCCCCATGCTGTCGCTTATATATTTATAAGGTACGACACCAGAGTTATTGAGGTTGGTAGCGAAGCTGTGCCTTGCCCAAGTGGGTGATGGTGCCTGTTCCATATCCAATAGTTTGGCAACTTTTGCCATGTGCTCACGTATATATCTGTTGTAGCGTTGGATAACCCATATCTCTTGTTCTGGTGTGATTAGCTCACTCATGATGGGGAATACCCTCCGCCCAAGTTTTGGGACATTGCCATACCGGTTGAGTATCTCTTGAATCTCGGAAGTGACAGGAAATATCACTTCGCTGGCACTCTCGTTCCGCTCACGAGTTTTGTGGCGAAGGAAACGAAGCTGTTTGCCATGAGTGGCATAATATAGTTCATCATAAGTCAGTCGGAGTGTATCAGCAAGGTTCTGTCCATCGCCCAGATACATAAAAAGGAATAGTCCAAGGTCGCGAAATATGGCATACTTCTCTCTGCCGAGGAACAGCTCATTTCCATCTTTGTCTTTTGCCTCGTCAGCTTTCCAAAAGTCATAGAGCTTTCGCATGGTAGCCACGTCAAGAAACTCATGTTTACGGCTCTGTGCTTTGTTGTAGCCCGTGTCCTTAAACATTTCTTTGGTATCACCTTTCATCAGTCCGTTAGCGATACACATATTGATAATGGTTCTTAGACTACGGAGTGCGATAGCAATAGTGGTGGTGCTCAATTCATTCTTCTTCATGATTTTTACCCATTTCAAGATAAAGTCACGGTTAATATCGGCAAACGACACATCCGTTCCCAAATCTTTCACAAAGCGGTTGCGTACATCCTTACTACAACGAGCGGAACCAGCCTTGCCTTCATTGGTTTTAGATTGAATGTACGAATCCCAAACTGTGATGATGGTGCTGTCATCGTCTTTCTTGCCTTGGAACCTGTCTTGCAACTTGCGAAGAGAGAAATTGTTTTCCGAGATAAGTTGGTTAACCATCAGTTCCACTCTGTCCATCAGATTCTTCATGTCGTTACGCTCCGCTAATTGGATGCGCCGACCGCTTTTCTCATAATCGCAAAGAACCAACCATTCTTCCATAGTGTATGATTTTCCTAAACGCAGGAAAATCTTTTGTCCGCCATGACACACACGCACAGCTACTGGAAGCGGTTGCGAATAGTCGCCCGCTTTTCGTATGTCAAGAGTCAGCGAACCATATACATTGCCATTCGCAGCCGTGAATTTCGCAAGGCATTTTTCACCTCTTGATGTGGTTTTTGCCTCCTCTTTTGTAGTTTTAGTAACCTTATTCATCTTTCCATTCTCCATAATACCTTCATTTACAAGTGGAATCGTGTTCATTTGGTGACCTTCAGGTGACCTTTTCACATGAAAACTGGTGCAAATATAGTGATTTTCCTGCAAACTACAAAATCCATTAGCCACTGATTATCAACGGAATAATGCTTCATGCAATTACATGAAATACCCCACAAATAGACTCATAATCTGGAGGTCCCTGGTTCAAGCCCAGGCTGGTCCACGCTTCTATTACAGCGACTTACGCTTCGGCGTAGGCCGCTGTTTTTGGTTTCTGCGTAAACAATGCGTAAACAAACTGTTTGAGTTTTTGTGGATGTTTACGCTGTGATTCTCTGTGATATTCAGCAACCATACAATCAAAACAACAAGTCCCATCGACATATTGTATATATGCGGATGGGACTTTAATCGTTAAAGGTCAAATTCAAAAGTCTTGTTTGGCGCAAATAACACTAAGCCTTCATAAGATGGATGTGTAGTGTCGTATTTGCCATAATAATCCGCCTCATAAATCTTCATGCAGTATTTGCCTGATGCCACATTGCTGAGTTTGAAACTTACATCGTATCTGCAATAACAATCGGCTTCCATTGTCGGGTCTGGAGTATACGGTATCAACACTATGGCGATTTCTCCGTCATTAGCTTTTACAGACGGACGGAATTCATTCACAATGCAATTTGCTTCAAGGTCTGTGAACTTGAAGGTCGCCACCCCATTCTTATCAACGGAAATAGACACTTGTGGCTTCTTTTCCATTTCACTTCTGTAATACTCAGGTCGACTCTCTTTTGCAGAGAAAGACCTTGTACACCCAGTATTAACGATGTCGCTCAGTCTCACAGGCTCTGTTACATTTTGTTCAGACGAGCAAGAGGCCAACATGAGTGCTGATAAGACACATCCGAATAATGTTGTTCTCATAAATCTTCCATTTTATATTAAAGTTCGTATATTCTCTATCAAAGAGTAGGTGTGAGTTAGGTGTTCCAATGAAGATAGCACTCGCATATCGTTTTCAGAAACTTTTGTGCTTCTATCAATAAGAGGCAACAAAAGTTCAAAAGACTGCATGACGAGAGTATTACCATGTAAACCTAACGCCGAAAGGTATTGTGAAAGAGAACGGATGCTCAGTCCAAATTGTATGGATAGAGCTGCCGTTTGGCACATACCAGTTGAATGAAGGTTCAATGTAGACACCCCACTTAGGAGCGAACTTATATTGCACTCCAATACTTGTGCCAATGCTCCATTGCAGTGAAGGTGTGAAATGCCAATTATTCATGTATGGCGTAGTATTTCCAACAACATACCTTTCGCTGGTTTTACCGTATATAGGTATATGCAAAGCACCGCCAAGCGAAGAATAAACTGACCAGTTCTTGACATCAAGCCATTTATACGACACTTGTAAAGGTATTCCCAAATAATGCACCTTTTGGTTTCGATTGATGTAATATGCACCTTCGCCTAACGTGAAGTCGGACTTTAACAGAGAATACTGCAAGCCTGTTTCCAAGTTCCAATTATTCCCCAATGATTTTGTTACCGAGAGACCAAAGGTAACTGGCTTGTCGTGGTGTTCATGTTCCTCGATTTTCCCCTTATTATTTTGGGCAATATCCATCAGAGCTTTTTCCTCCTCTGGCATATCGTCATGCACATTCTGCTGTAGATATTGACTATATTCCTCCCAAGTTGAGAATGTTTTAGGTCCAGAAGGCTGAGGTCCATCAATTATATCTCCATCGGCATTACCCGCAAGCATTTTATAAGCATTCTGAGCCAAAGCTGAGCCAAGAGAACCCGCTGCAAGCAACTGCCATTGATGCTTTTTGCTCGTTTGCTCATTGTCTGCAAGGTAATGCTCTGTCTCTATGCAAGGTTGTTTGCATGTATCTGGCAGAATGCTATCATTATTTTCTACAGCCACCAACTTATGTTGTATGGAATCCGTTGGAGTATATATACTATCATTTGATGGAATTTCCTCAGGAATAATGGATGATACACCGTATTGATTACAGCGTATTACTGCAACTGAATTTGCAGAAGCCACATTCGCTGCATTATTAGGGGTTTTGTTTTCTACTTGCCTAATTATATTTTTCTTTTCACTGGCTATATTGATTTTTTGTATTTCCTCCTTACCTCTGTCTTTTAGCAAATATATGCCAAGAGGAGTGCATACCAATACAAATATAACAAATTCCATTCCCCTTCTGTTAATCATCTTACGCAACAAAGCCTTTGCCCTTGACAGTTGAGAAGAAGAACTATGCGGCTCAATGCCCAATTTTTCGGCTATTTCTTGATGCGAATAACCTTCTATAACAGACATTCTAAACACTCGCCCATATCCTTTAGGCAATTGGTCTATCAACTCATGTATTTCCTTTTCTGCCAATAGCGAATCGGAGGATAAGATACAACCTATCTCCAATTCTTCTTCCATCGTACTTGAAAAGGGAACAAATGGCATTTTTCGTTTCTGTGCCAGATGTTTCAAAGCAACATTCTTAGTAATTGTAGCCACCCATTCTCCAAACTTTGAAGTATCTCGGAGTTGGAAGAGAGAATAATAAGCACGAATAAACGCCATTTGGACGAGGTCATTCACTATGTCCTCGTCCTCATTGGTTATGTTGACACATACATTTCTCATCATCGGAGCGTATGTTTCATATAATGTTTCCAGAGCTACATTGTCTCCTTCTTTTATTCGTTCTATCAGTTCTTCTATATTCATGTTTAGTACAAATGAATTTGCGCTTTCTATATTAAGATAATCCATTACGGAAAATGACTGCATGAATAATAGTTAATAAGATATAAATTACAAACTAATTTATTGTAGCTTAAAGATGGCAAATAAGATAAACGACAGACGCTATAGTATAAATAATAGATGGAATAAATATCCAAAGCAAAGTCTTTACCCAACCATTTGACAAATCATAGACAAAGACATCGTATGGTATGGCGCTATAAATACTCTTGGCTATGCAACAGAAGAGGACAATGTGATAAAAGTGGTAGACAACAAACTTGCCAATGAATTGTTAGAAGTTCTGCTCACTTCCTAAATTCTGCGTAAACAATGCGTAAACAAACTGTTTGAGTTTGTGGGTATGGAATGTGTTTGTGTCTGCCAATGCAAATATTGTGACGTGTGAACCATTGTTAAAAAATATTTTATTACCTTTGCATCGTTTTATAAAGCATTTTGCAATGGCTTCATGGCAAACCGAAGCATATTGAAAGCCGTCGGGATAACAATGAATACACATTAGATATGGATAACGTCAACGATTTTTTCGCCACGCTAAGCTCGTTTCTTTGGGGCTGGCCCATGATTGTACTGCTACTTGGTACGCACGTTTTTCTTACCGTCCGCTTGCGTTTCCCGCAACGTAAGCTGTTCACAGCCATCCGTATTTCCGTACAGCGCGACAAGTCGCAGAAGGGTGACGTGTCGCAGTTTGGCGCCCTTGCCACAGCCCTTGCCGCCACCATCGGCACCGGAAACATCATTGGCGTTGCCACAGCGGTGGCGTTAGGCGGTCCGGGAGCGGTCTTCTGGTGCTGGCTTACAGGCGTGTTTGGCATTTCGACGAAGTATTCCGAGGCGTTGCTTGCTATAAAATACCGTGTGAAGTCTGAAAGTGGACGCATGCTTGGTGGTCCGATGTATACTCTGGAACGTGGCTTGGGATGGCGTAAGATGGGAATGTTGTTTGCCGTGTTTACAGCCATTGCAGCTTTCGGCATCGGCTGTACGGTACAGGCCAATGCCATTTCCACGATAATGCACGCATCGTACGGCATCTGTACTGAGGTGAGTGGCGGCGTTCTGATGCTTCTTTCGGCGGCTGTTATCATCGGTGGCGTACGAAGCGTCTCGAAGGTTTGCAGCATGCTGGTGCCGCTTATGGCATTGCTTTATGTGCTGGGATGTATATTTATATTGTGTGTGAATGCCGGTTATGTGATGCCTGCGCTCAGGCTGATAGTTTGTTCGGCATTCTCGCCGCAAGCCGCAGGTGGCGGTTTTGCAGGTGCCTCAGTCATCATGGCTGCCCGTTACGGCATTGCCCGCGGTCTGTTCAGCAACGAGTCTGGACTTGGTTCGGCTCCTATTGTCGCTGCCGCTGCCCGTACCAAGAATCCGGTACGCCAGGCTTTGGTTTCCTCCACAGGCACTTTCTGGGACACGGTGGTGATATGTGCGCTCACCGGACTCGTAATCGTAAGCAGCATCATTGCCTATCCTGACATCGACTATAGCAATGGCGCGGAGCTTACGAAGATGGCTTTCTCGAAGATTCCCGTCATCGGTCCGTTCATATTGAGTTTCGGATTGCTCACTTTCGCTTTCAGCACCATTCTCGGCTGGGGCTATTATGGTGAGCGTGCGATGGAATATCTCAAGGGTAAGCGCTGGACTCACGCTTACCGCATGCTCTACATCGTTGCCGTTTTCGTCGGCAGCGTCGCCAATCTCACTATTGTGTGGAACATTGCCGACTGCATGAATGCGCTCATGGCCATCCCTAATCTTCTGTCCTTGATAGGTCTGAACGGTGTCATCGTACACGAAACGCGCAAGTATCTGTGGCGCAACCGGCTCGACCGCGAGATGAACGACTGACCTCAGCCTTCCTGCTCCCTTAATTGTCTTAGCAGAAATTCCTCCAGCGTCTTCTTGTCTGGCAGCTGCAGCATGTAGGTGGAGACGAAGAGATTGTTGTCCATGCCGGCGAGAGCGTACTCCACCATCTTCTTTCCCTTGCGTGTGCAGAGGAGGATGCCGATTGGAGGGTTGTCGCCAGGGCGCATCTCGTTCTCGCGGTAATGCGAGACGTATGCGTTGAGCTGTCCGAAGTTCTCGTAAGAGAATTCCTCGTTCTTCAGTTCTATGATTACGCCGCAATGCAGGATGCGGTTATAAAACACGAGGTCGGGATAATAATACTCGTCGTCAATGATAATGCGTTTTTGGCGGGCTTCGAAGCAGAAGCCCTTGCCGAGTTCGAGGATGAACTCTTGCAAGTGACTGATAAGCGCATCCTCCAAGTCGTGCTCGTCAACCACGTCCTGAGCCTTGAGTCCAAGAAACTCAAACGTGAACGGTTGGCGTATCTGCAATTCGGCTGTATCGTGTCCTTGAACGGAGGGCAGAGAGAGAAGCTTTTCAGGATTGGTGCTGATGCCAGCCCTAACATATAGGTTGGTGGTAATCTGACGACGAAGCTCACGGACAGACCATGTGCACTTGATGCACTCTTGCTCGTAGAAGTAGCGGGCGAGAGGATCAGACACTTTCATTATCTCATTTATATGAGAATAAGATAGTTTTGAAATGATAGTCTTTCCTGAAGTCTGGAATTTGCATGACACTGTCGGGCAAATGTTTGTTTGAAAGTTTTCAATAATCTGAGGATACATACGATAGAAGTTACGTGCACTTTGAAAAGTGTTACGTGTCACTCCCTTCCTATTCACCTTCTCCTCCAGTTTCTTCAGCAGTTGCGTTCCATATTCCGCTCTGTCCTTGCCGTGCTGTTCAAACTCTACGATGTAATATCCGATGAGCCAGTTGCGCATTGTCTGCATGCGGTTTATGGCTTTCACCGTAGAAGAGAAAGCCGCGTCATGCGTGGTCTGGATAATGGAAGTCAGATCGTTGAAGGAATGCAGCTTGTTGCTCCAATCCTCAAAGGGAAGTTCCATGCCGTCATGGAGATATGTTGATACGTCGTTAGCCATATTCTTATTTGTTAGTATTCATGTCTGCAAATATACTCGAATTCGTCAAACCGCTCAAATCCCATTCCCTTTAACGTTTGCTTGCTGCGCTCCCGGTCTTCCGGCGTATTGAATTGAGGAATGAGCGGCAGGCGGATGATGATTTTGTCTTTATGCTTGGCGTGGGTGGAGAGCCATACGAGGTTGTCTATGACTTGCTGGTTGCTCTTGCCCGTGTAGGCTTGATAGATGGCGGGGTTCATGTCCTTTATGTCGATGATGAAGGAATGGATGACGGGAGCCACTTCCTCCAAGTGGCGGCGAGGCACGTTCAGACTTGTCTCCATCGTAAACTGCCATCCTTCCGGGCATTGCCCGCAAAACTCCTTGATGAAGGAGCTTCGCAAGAGCGGTTCGCCTCCACCGAAGCAGATGCCGCCTCCCGTAGCGAGGAAGTAGAGATTGTCCATCTCCACGTCCTTCATCAGGAGTTCCGCGTCCGTTTCCTTCCATACGTCTTCGGCTTCAAGGCATTGCGGATTGAGGCAGTACTTGCAATGTAGAGGACACCCGTGGAACGCCACGAGCGTGGTGACCCCCTCACCGTCTATCGTAAGGCGGTGGCGGTCGATGCAGATAAGTGGAACTGTTGTCATTTTATTCTGTTCGGAAAGATACGGGTACTGTGTATTTTGTCTTCACCGCTTTGCCGTTCTGTTTACCGGGATTCCATTTCGGCATACCTTTCACAATTTTAACAGCCACCTCGTCAAGTTCAGGCGTAAGGCTTCTCAATATCTTTACATCACTAATGCTTCCGTCCTCATTGATAACGAAGCCGACCATCACTCTGCCTTGAGCAGCTCCTTCACACATCTCTTCCGGATAATAGGTGTTGTCCTTGATGTATTGCATCAATGCTTTCTCGCCACCCGGAAATGAAGGCATCTCCTCGGCAGCACCGAATATCTTGCTGCTTGTTTCTTCCGGCTGACGGTATGGAGCAATCCCTAACAGTCTGGGGCTTTCCTCTTTTGCTGGCTTCTCCACTCTTGGCTTGGCATTATCCGAAACCGTTCTTTGTATCTTGCCGTCCGAGCAGGCAGTCATGGCAACTATTCCAGCAGCGACGCCTGCCACCTTGATAGCCGTTCCAGCCATCTGTCGGAGTCTCAACTCATACTCCAGGTCTTTCACCTCCTGCTCGCATTTCGGGCACGTCCCCCTGCATTCGCCCTTGAAGTGACATTCCTCGGGTGAATATTCAATTCCGTTAGCATCCGCTATTTCCTTGCGGATAGCCTTAAGCGTATCGCAGATATTGCGTCCTCTGGTTTTCATATATAGTTGGTTTTAGGTGTATTACATTTTATTTGCAAAAATAACATATTATCAGCAAAACTCTTTGTGATTTAGCAAATAATTCTTTGTATCTTTGTGACTGACAACAAAACGTAGTGAGATATGAAGAAACTGATGGCTTTTTTGATGTTTTTGTCGGCAACGACGATGGGGGCTGCGGCGCAGGAAGTGTCGGGGCTGACACAGCCTATAACGCCTTCCTATTCGGACATTCTGATGATGAAGGCGATGGCGTCTTCTGATGTTCTTGCCACGCCAGTCATGCTTTCGCCTATGCCTATGTCGTTCGCTGTAGAGAAGCCGCTTGCCTACGGTTATGATGCGAGCCATACGGAGGCTACGTCGATGGAAGTGTCGAAGAATCTGAGTTTTACTGCCGTAGGAAACTATCGCAGCTACATCGGACTGATGGATGTGCAGTCGGTGAGTGGCGGCGTGCAGTACAGTCTTGGCGATCTGACCGTTCAGGGCATGCTTTCTGCCAACCGCTACCTCTATTACGGTCGCGTCACCTCGCAATACGGCGTGTCTGGACAGATAGCCTACAGCTTCAGCCCGAACCTTTCTCTGACCGTCTTCGGCACTTACTACAACTCCAACCCGTTTATCTGCATGGCTGCATTTCCGTATGTGCCTACCACAAGTTACGGTGGATATATGACCGTTGGCAACCGCCGTTTCTACATGAATCTCGGTGTGGAGCGCCGCTACAATTCGTTCGAGCGCAAGATGGAGACCGTTCCCATCATTTCGCCTGCATTCAAGATTTCCAATAAAGTGACCGTAGAACTCCCCTTGGGCGACTTGATAGAGCATCTTGTTGAGGAGCTGGTGATGAAGAACAACGGACACGGACCGATGGTGCCACGCAGAAGGTAAAGGGATTATAAATTGCAGTTTTCCCTTTACTTGTATATTCCTTCATAATTCGCTATTTTTGCAGACGTTATTATTTTCTCTTGCTTCACAGGCAAGATTCGCCACCTTTGTGGTTTTTATGGATGTCAACCCAATATCAGAATGTTCGGAATAACCCTTAACAAGACACATAGCGAGGAGCGCCTGCTGCGGAAAGTGCAGAAGGGCGACACGTCAGCCGCGGAGTCGCTCTATAGGCTGCACGTGCGCTATCTGTCTGCCCTATGCTCGCGTTATCTGACCAATGACGAGGACATAAAGGACGTGCTGCAGGAGGCGTTCATTAAGATATTCACGCTGATCGGCGACTTTGAATATCGCGGCACGGGATCGTTGAGGGGATGGATGGCGAGGATTACGCTTAACGAAACTCTTAAGTTCCTGCGCACCGACAGCCGACTCAATTTCGTTGAAATGGACGAACGGCTGCTTGACGTGCCTGACTCCGACCTTGATACGGGAGACATTCCGACGGACGTATTGTTCGGTTTTGTGAGGGAACTGCCGGAAGGCTATCGCACGGTGTTCAATCTTTATGTCATAGACGGCAAAAGCCATAAGGAGATAGCCGCTCTGCTCGGCATCAAGGAGAACACTTCGGCTTCGCAGCTGTTTAAGGCGAAGGCGATGTTGGCAAGAAAGATAAAACAGTATAGAACCATCAATTCAGTTTAAGACACAATGAAAACAAATTGGCAAAAAGACATACACGACCGCTTGGGCAGCTACGAGAAGGACGCGCCCGAGGGACTCTGGGAAGGTATCAGCCGGGAACTGCCGAAGCTGAATGATGGTGGTATGCTGACGCACAAGCCTCAACGTAAAGCTGCGTTCAGAATGTGGCGCGTGGCTGGTGTGGCTGCAGCAGCAAGCGTGGCGCTCGTCATAGGATATAGCTTCCTCGGCAATAGTGCGAAGGACAATATTAATATACCGACAAACACAACCAAGCATCCAAATATGCTTGCTTCCAGCCAGAAGCCTCTCGGCAACGAGCCAACGGGCGTCAACGCTGATCAAGCCACGCATTCTGCGGACAATTTATTGGCAGAGCAGCCGACATTGGCTAAAGCCTCTACGGAGCAGCCTAAATTGGCTTCTGCCTCTACGGAGCAACCGACATTGGCTTCTGCCTCAATGAAGACAGACGTTAAGGAGATTAGCAGCAAGGAGGAAAACAGCAAGGAGGAGAACAAGCAGACGGAGACGAAGCCGGCGAAACGTGAGGACAGCTACGTGCTTCCCCATAATCCGGACAACAATCTCTTGGCTTTCAACGATATGACGGAAAGAAGAGGGGATGAAGACGCGCCGTCACGATGGAGCGTCAGCACGGGCGCAATGGGCGGTCTGGGCGCATCGGGCACCACTACCGCTTACGGCGACCACCTTGTGCTGTCATGCCCGGGAGTTGCGGACACGAAGGACTCGCCCATGCTGGACATGAACACCATCAACCGCGACATAGAAACAAAGACGGAGTATGATCATCATCTGTCCATCCGCATAGGGCTGAGCGTGGCTTACGCTCTGACTGACCGGCTGAGCATCAGTAGCGGACTGACCTATACGCGCCTCTCGTCGGATATCAAGGACGCTTCAAGGGAGAGCAAATACATTGGAGAACAACGCCTGCATTACGTCGGTATCCCCGTGAACGTAAGCTATAAGGTGGCGTCGTCGCGATGGATCAGTCTGTACGGCACGGCGGGAGTGCTGGCGGAGAAATGCGTGTCGGGAACTACGGACGAGGGGTATGCTGAGAACAATACGATGAAATACACCAACACGCACGACATCAGCAGCAAGCCTCTGCAGATGTCAGTAAACGCCGGAGTAGGCATACAGTTTGACTTCATTGACAATGTCGGCATCTACGCTGAGCCTGGCCTCAGCTATTACTTCGATGACGGTTCGGCGCTGCAGACCATATACAAGGAAAAGCCCCTGAACTTTAATCTTAACGTGGGAGTGAGGTTTAGGTTGTCTAAATATTGAATTTGGATTTTTGAATTACAGCAGACAAGGCAAACTTAGGAGGCTATGGCGTCTCGCCGTAGCCACGCACCCTACTATAACAGGTTTTCTCCTCAACATCATACGGGATGCGTCAGTCCCCCTTTGGGGAACTATATGGGGTGGAAGTATCTCACGTACCCACAGCTGCGCTGCTTCGCAGCTTGCAGTGGGTTTCATAATATAGGTCCCGCTCCGCGGAACCCACAGTTCATACTCAATCTGCTGGTTGTTCGTGGGTGCATGGCTATGCCATGCAAATATCGTACAAAGAGTAAAAAGCTGTTACAAAATAAAAATTGATTCTAGAGTTCCGGTTTGCTGTTTTTACGGTGTTTTGCTGTGCAAACAGCACCCGAGCTTAACAATAGCGCCACTTTTACACTACAATAGTGCCACTATTAGAGTGTAAAAGTGGCGCTATTGTATGATAAAAGTGGCACTATTGGAGTGTAAAAGTGGCGCTATTGCAACCCTATGAGGCTTGTTTAGCTCTGTATTTATTGCACACTTCTCTTCTTGGTAGTGTAATCTACAGAGTGTCAGTATGTTGTCGCTGCACGCTCAAAACTCAAGAATTTCGCACCAAAGATTTTGTTGTGCGCTCAGCTCATAGTATTGAGCATCAGAAATGCAAATATTGTGTCTAATCAGTTCTGCCCGCCTTATGCTTCTTCTCCTTACCGTTAAAGCTCTTCACTTTCATGCCGAGCTGGTCAGGAAGGATGGCGTTGAGGAAGATGCCTACGAGGGCGGCGAGAGCCAAACCTGAGAATGAGACGGAGCCAATCTGTACGCCACCGTCCGTGCCGTACTGCACACCGATGGACACCACCATGATGAGAGCTGCCACGAAGACGTTGCGCGATGAAGAGAAGTCGACGGAGGTCTCAACGAGGTTGCGCACACCAACAGCCGAAATCATACCGTAGAGGATGAGGCTCACACCGCCGATGGTGGCAGCCGGCATCAGACCGATGAGGCAAGCGAACTTCGGGCAGAAGCTAAGCAGGATGGCAAAGCAGGCGGCGAGGCGGATAACGGCAGGATCGAACACCTTGGTGAGGTTGAGCACCCCCGTGTTTTCGCCGTACGTGGTGTTGGCAGGTGCGCCGAAGAGAGAAGCGAGGAACGTGGCAAGTCCGTCGCCGCAGAGCGTGCGGTGAAGTCCCGGATCCTTTATGAAGTTCTTGCCCACGGTGCTCTGAATGGCACACATGTCGCCGATATGCTCCATGATGGTGGCGAAGGCGATGGGGAATATGGCGATGATGGAGGTAAGGATAAGGTCGAAGTTGGGATCCTTGAAGACGGAGATGGCTGTGCGGTCCATGTCGATGGGCAGACCTATCCATGCCGCTTCGCCCAGCTTCGAGAAGTCAACCTCGCCCATCGCGGCAGCCAAGGCGTACGAGCCGAGCGCGCCAAGGAGTATGGGGACAATCTTTATGATGCCCTTGCCCCAGATAGACGTACTGATGACGATGGCGATGGCTGTAATGGCGAGCAGCCAGTTCTGCTGGCAGTTGCTGATGGCTGAGCCTGAGAGCGTCAGACCGATGGCGATGACCATCGGACCGGTCACCACTGGCGGGAAGAAGCGCATCACCTTCTCCGTGCCGAACATCTTGAGGAGGAACGCCATGACAAAGTAGAGCAGCGAGGCGGCTGCCACGCCGATGCAGGCATAATTGAGCGCCACTTCGTCCGTCAGTCCCTGCGCCACGCAAAGCTGCTTGACGGAAGCATAGCCTCCGAGGAACGCAAAGCTGGAACCGAGGAAGGCTGGCACCTTCAGCTGCGAGACGAAATGGAAGATGAGCGTGCCTATACCCGCAAAGAGCAATGTGGCGCTGACGTCCAGTCCGGTGATTAGTGGAACGAGAATGGTGGCACCGAACATGGCGAACAGATGCTGGATGCCGAGTACTACAAATTTGGGCTTGCCCAATTCACGGGCATCGTATATGCCCTGGTTGTCTGTGGTCATAATATTATGAGGTTTGTTTTAAATGGATATATATACAGTATATTTATATATCATAACGATTATACACATTTTTTATTGCCTAATGGATAAGGCAAAATTCGGTGCAACGCACCGCTATTGTATGATTTTCATACACTTTTCGTCCGATTTGCTTTCGTTTCTTGTTTTTCTTCCGATTCATTATTACGTCGTACGTTTCCAGTCGTTAAATTTGCAACGTAAAAACAAAGAAACGATATGATGAAGCATCTACTTCTTATTATTTACGTCATTGCTGCCGCCTTGCCGCTGTCCGCTTCAGAGCCTTGGACCGTGGAGCGCTGCATGCAGTATGCCGCCGACCACAGTCACGGCGTGCGCCAGCAGCAGTTCGCGCTTGAGGACAGCCGGGCGGTGAAGACGCAGGCCATAGGAGCTTTCCTGCCGAGCGTCTACGGCTCCGTGGACGGACAGATGAACTTCGGACGTGCCATCGACCCGTCCACCAATACCTACACCGATGTAAGTACATTATATAACGGTTACGGTTTGCAGGCGTCGCTCATGGTGTTCGACGGCTTGCAGCGATACAATAATCTGCGGCTTGCCAAGGCTAACGAGGCAATGGGGCGCAGCGGCGTAAGGGCAGAGAAGGACGATGTGGCGCTGAAGGTCTATAAGGCTTACATGGACCTCGTGTATTGCGAGGGTGCTGTCAGCCAGACCGCCAAGAAGCGCGACGAGAGCCGTGAACTGCTCCGTCAGACCAGTGTGATGGCTGAGGTGGGGCAGAAGAGCGATGCTGATGTGGCGCAGATGCGTGCCACGCTTGCCGCTGACGAATACGAGTTGGCGCACATGCAGAGTCAGACCACCAAGGCAATGTTGGCGCTGAAGCAACTGATGGGATTCCCCGTCGACTCCGCTCTCGCCGTCATACAACCGTCCTTCGATGACGAAAAGCTCACAGCCGAGGACGCTTCACAGATATCCGCTTTCGCCGCCACAGACAATCCGCGCATCCTTAAGGCGCAGCAGAATGTGGAGGCGGCACGCTACAGTCTGCGTGCAGCACGCGGAGCATTACTTCCGACAATCTCTCTCTCTGGTGGCGTGTCCACTTCTTTCTTCCGCAATATGGATAAGGGCGGACACGCTTCCTTTTCTTCCCAGTTCCGCAACAACGCTGGCGAGTACGTAGGGCTGTCGCTCTCAATTCCGCTGTTCGACCGCCTCGCCACATATTCCACGATACGCCGACGCAAGACGGCTCTCGTTCAGGCGCAGGAGAACCTCGCGTACGAGCAGTCTGAACTGCGGCGCATCATTGTTGAGGCTGCCTCGGACGTGGCGAACAGCACGAAGGAGGTGGAGAAGATGCAGGAACAGGTGGAGGCGGACAGCATCGCCTCACGTCTCACCACACGCAAGTATGAGGAAGGCTTGGCATCGTCCATTGACGTTAAGACGGCAGCTGTGACGCTGCTGCAGAGTAGGGTAAGGCTGCTGCAGAGCCAGCTGACAATGGCTTATAACAAAAAGCTATTAGCATATTATAAAGGAGAAAAATTATGGACCGACCTATAGAAAAAAAATCATTCATTCGCCGTTACGCTTTGTATATTGCGGCGGCGGTGGCAGTGGTGGCGCTGCTCACGTGGATAGTCTTCGGCAGCACGGCGAGCACGATGACCGTAGAGAGAGCTGACGTCACGGTGAGCGATGTCACACGTGGCAAGTTTGACGACTATGTGCGTCTTAACGGACAGGTGGTGCCCATCCAGGTGGTGCAGATATCGCCTGAAGAGGGAGGCATCGTGAGAGAAAAGGTTGTTGAGGAAGGCACTCGCGTGAAGAAAGGCGACGTGATATTGCGACTGAGCAACAGCAATCTGGACCTGCAGATTCTCAATGCTGAGGCTGAACTTGCCGAAAAGCAGAACCTGCTGCGCAACACGCAGGTGGCTATGCAGCAGGACAGGCTCAACAACCGCACGGAGGAAGCCACGCTCGACATGGACTGCGAACGCAAGCTGCGTGCCTTTCAGCAGAACTCGCGCCTATACAAGGAGAAGCTTATAAGCAAGGAGGTTTATCTTCAGAGCCGCGAGGACTATAATCTCGCTCAGCGCAAGCAGCGTCTTATAGGTCAGCGCCTGAAGCAGGACAGCGTCTATCGTCATGTCCAGATGGCGCAGATGGAGGACAATCTTCAGAATATGCGCAAGAACGTGCTGCTTGTTCGTGAGCGTAAGAACAAGCTGGAGGTGCGGTCAGCCATCGACGGCGAGTTGGGACTGCTGGACGTGGAGCTTGGTCAGAACATACAGGCTGGTCAGAACATCGGACAGATAAACGACCTTTCCGACTTCAAGATAGAGGCGAAGATAGACGAACACTATATCGACCGTGTGCGTCCGGGACTCATCGCCACCATCACGCGCGACGGCAAGCAATATCAGTTGCGTGTCCGCAAGGTTTATCCTGAGGTGCGCGACGGATCGTTCCGCACCGACTTCGTCTTCGTAAGCTCGCGTCCAGCACAGATGCGCAGCGGTCAGACTTACTATGTGGAGCTGGCTCTCGGCAAGTCGTCGCAGGCAACGCTAATCCCCCGCGGCACCTTCTTCCAGACCACCGGCGGCAACTGGATATACGTGCTCGACCGTTCGGGCAAGAAGGCGTACCGCCGCAAAATAAGCATAGCCCGCCAGAACCCGCAGTATTATGAGGTGACCGAGGGCTTGGAGCCAGGCGAAAAGGTAATAACCAGCGGCTACGAAGCATTCAAGGACAATGAAGTATTAATTTTAAAATAGTAATGATCATGATAAAGACAGAAAACCTTTCGAAGATCTTCCGCACGGAAGAAGTGGAGACAGTGGCTCTCAACGGTGTTAGCATAAACGTGGAAGACGGCGAGTTTGTCGCCATAATGGGACCGAGCGGTTGCGGCAAGTCGACGCTCCTCAACATCCTCGGACTCCTTGACAATCCCAACAGCGGCGAGTACTGGCTCGACGGCGAACCCGTTGGCAAGCTGAAGGAAAGCGAGCGCACGAAGTATCGTCGCGGCAGGATAGGCTTCGTGTTCCAGAGCTTCAATCTCATCGACGAGCTTACCGTAGAGGAGAACGTAGACCTGCAGCTACGTTACCTCAACGTACCGTCAAAGGAACGCCGTGAGCGAGTGACCGAGATTCTGCGCAAGGTGGGACTCAGCCAGCGTGCCAAGCATTATCCGCAGCAACTCTCCGGCGGTCAGCAGCAGCGTGTGGCTATAGCACGTGCCGTGGTGGGCAAGCCGAAGCTCATCCTCGCCGACGAGCCGACAGGTAATCTCGACTCGAAGAGCGGACTCGCCGTAATGGAACTGCTCTCGCAGCTCAACGCCGAAGGAACCACCATTGTGATGGTGACCCACTCGCAGCACGACGCTATGATGGCAAACAGAATTATCAATCTGTTCGATGGACAAGTGGTGGACAACAGCGGGAGAATCATTTAAGTTGAGAGTTGAGAATTGAGAGTTGAGAGTTGAAAATTGAGAATTGAGAGTTATGAATAGCATAGAGAATCATAATCCCTACAATACAAATCATAACTCTCAACTTTCAATACTCAACTCTCAACCAGAACATAACTCTCAACCAGAACATAACTCTCAACCAGAAACGCTCAGATAAAAATAAAACAATATGAAAAGCTTATTATACATGTTTCGTCGCTACCGCGTAGCCACTCTGCTCAATCTCTTAGGCTTGGGTGTAGCCGTAGCCACGTTCTATCTGTTCATGACGCAGGTGATATACAACCGCACGTATAACCATAACATTCACGACTACAAGCACATGTATCGTCTGGAGATATATGGCGGCTTGTTCGGCGAAGACTGGGGTTGCAACATCTGTCGCCCATTCGTGACATTACTCAAGGAAATACCGCAGGTGAAGGACGCAACCTATATCAGTCCATATATCAACAAGACAGATGTCAAGGTGGGCAACCGTACCATAGCAGTTCCTTTGATATATATGGGAAAACCTGGCATAGAGTTCTTCACGGGCAAGCTGCTCTCGGGGTCGAGTAAGACATGTGGAGATGGACATAATGTTATTGTAAGCCGAAGTACAGCCGAGAAGATGTTCGGCACGGTGAATGCAGCAGGCAAGACGTTTGAGTGTGAAAATGGCGATGGAAGCAAAACTACCGTTACCGTAGTTGGTGTGAGCGAGGATATGCCCGACAACTGCACTCTGCCTAACGGCGTGTATATATGCGAGGACGAGAGGGGGCTGAATGATTGGATCGAATGGAGCTACAATATCTATATGCTACTTGACGATGGTGCCAACCCTAAGAAAGTGGAGCGTGCCATAAAACTTGCCTTTATGAAAGAAAACGGCTATAGCGAGAAGGACGAGAAGAAGTTTGACAAGGAGGTCAACATGAAAATCCGCATCACTCCCGTGGACGACATATATTTCTCAGGCGTAGGTCCGAAAGACCGTGGCAATCGTGGCTTGGTGGATGTCCTGACCGTTGCGTCGGTGTTTGTGCTGTTCATTGCCATGCTCAATCTGCTAAACTTCTCGCTTTCTGAGGTGCCGATGCGCATGCGTGGCATCAATACCCGCCGTGTTATGGGAGCTTCTATAGGAAGTTTGCGAATGAAGATGATATTGGAGAATGTGGTCTTTGCCTTCGTGGGATTGGTTATAGGCATTCTGCTTATTGTTGCCTTCCAGCGCAGCGAGACCTGCATGAAGCTGGTTTCGGGCGACATCCATTTCGCTTCACACATGGTTCTGGCTGCGGCAATGGCTGTTTCGGCTCTCGTCGTGGGTGCCTTGTCGGCAATGATTCCTGCCTTTTACAGCACGTCGTTCGCGCCGGCAATGGTGCTGAAAGGATCGTTCGGACTCTCGCCGCGCGGCAGACGTCTGCGTATGGCTATCATGGCGGTACAGTTCTGCGTGGCTTTCGCATTGGCTATATATATAGGTGTGATGTCGAACCAGTCGAGCTACATCTTCAACAGCGACTACGGATTCAACAAGAACGAGGTGTTCTATGCTTGGCTTTCGCAGGAGGCGAAGGCTAAGAGGGATGCCATACGTGCCGAACTGAAGAAGCTTCCGTTCGTGGAAAGCGTCGGTTTTGCGCAGAATGCCATCGGCACAAGTGATGGTTATATGAGCTGGGGACGTGGCGTTAACGAGCATCAAATGACGCTTCAGGTGCTGCCTTGCGACTATGAATATCTGCGCACCATGCAGCTGAAGATTATGGAAGGTCGCGACTTCCGCGAGGCGGACATGAAGACGGGTGCCTACGTGCTCAACGAGGCTGCCATGAAACAATACAAATGGCTGGCGGTAGGCGACTCCATAGGTCGTCAGAACGAGTGGGGACCAACGAGCAATTATCTCATTGTTGGCACCTGCAACAACTTCAAACTCAAGTCTATGCGCTGCGACAACAGCAATGTGGCTGTGGCGTTCATCATCTTCGGTCCCGATATGGAACAGTGGGGCGATCGCTGCAATCAGGTGTTCGTACGAGTGGCGAAGGGTCAGGATAAGATAGAGGCAAAGCATCGCATAGCCGAAGTTCTGAACAAGCTGGACGGATCGCAGAAGTATGAGATGGATTTCCTTGACGACGACTTGCAGTGGACCTATATAGAAGAGTTCCGCTTCATCTCGCAAGTGAAGCTTTTCGCCATCATCTGCATCATCATAACCGTCATCGGCGTCTTCTCTCTGACAATGTTCGAGACCGAATACCGTCGTAAGGAGATAGCCATCCGCAAGGTAATGGGTTCGTCAGTAGGCTCCGTGGTCAGTCTCTTCGCCCTGCGTTACGCCGTTCCCCTCGTCGTAGCCTTCGTCATAGCGGCTCCGATAGGCTGGTGGCTCAGCAACAGCTGGCTGCAAAGCTTCGCCGAGCACACGCCAATACACTGGTGGCTCTTCCCCATAAGCTTCGTAGCTGTATCGGCAGTAGTGGTGCTGACGGTAGTGGTGCAGTCGTGGCGAGTGGCAACGGCAAATCCGGTGGAAAGCATAAAGACGGAATAATTGCAGTTTATTTAGTTGAGATTTGAGAATGGAGAGTTGAGAATTATGATATGTATGATAGTTAATATATTGATTATTATATACTTAATAAGGTAATCATAACTCTCAAATTTCAACTCTCAACTCTCAACTTCGTTAGATAAAATTCTTTTATAGCTTTTACAAGCAAATTCCCTCCACTTCCTGCACTTGTTCTGGCTTGAAATGGCGGTCGCCGCTGATGGTTATCTTTCGCATGAATGCTGGAGTGAAGCGGGCGAAGGCTTGCTCGTCAATTTCGCCGGAGCAGACGTAAAGGAGGTTGCCTATTCTTATGCGTTCGCCACGGCGGCATCCTCGTAGCGTAACACGTACGAAGCCGAAGAATCCTGGGGCGAAATCGTACGAGACAGAATGATTGTCTATGATGTCGAAATAGCGTGGACGGAGAATCGTGTGAGCGCGTTGTACGTTGTCTGTCAGCGTGTTGTACGAGTGGTGACTGTAGCCGAACATGCTCTCCGCCGTCACTCCATTGTCATGTACGGACGCTGACGCATAGCCTTCAGTGGGGATGGCGGGCTGCCAAAGGGCTGTCGCCATGTCGCCGTATGCAGGGTGGGGGATGTCCTCCGAGGCATCCATCGTCTCTCCTTCCTCCGTCATCCATCTGCCGGCATGGCAAGACGCCCAACCTTCCTCAGTGCTCCAAGCGAACCGTTCGCCCATAATGTCGCTCCCGAAGAAGCTTACAGCAAGCGAGGCAGACTCACGGCGAAGCAGCGAAGGGCTGGTCTGGACAGCCACAATGTTGGTGTCGGGGCGCAGGAAACGTGTCACGTCGTAGGTGGAGCAGGACGGCAATCGTCTGTCAGAGGGCGTATAGAGCGCCGTAGAGACGTTCCTGCCGTTGACGTAAAGAACATAACGGCAGTCGGCTGCTATGGTCACAGCGGCGCGATAAGGGCGTTCCTTGGCGATGAATGTGCGTCGGAACCAAAGGCAGTCCGTGCCGTTTGCGCCGCCAGCGGTCATCCAGCGTCCACCGAAGTGTTGCGCTGAGGCTGTGATGGCAGAGAAGACGATGATAAGAAGAAGGAGAATGCGCTGCATTTGTATGAAAGTGTGAAAGCGAAAAGGGCTTGCACCGTGAGTCAGCATTTGAGTCACATGGTGCAAGCCCTTGATGTTTGTATGTATTAACCTTTATGCGTCAATGTTGGCGTATGTGGCGTGTTCCTCTATGAACTTGCGGCGCGGCTCCACGTCGTCGCCCATAAGCATTGAGAAAATCTCGTCCGCTTCGGCGGCATTGTCGATGGTAACCTGCTTGAGTCGGCGTGTTGTGGGGTCCATAGTGGTCTCCCAAAGCTGCTCAGGATTCATCTCACCCAGACCTTTATAGCGCTGTGTGTGGATGGCCTTGCCGTCATCGCTGCCGTTGCCGTAGGTGTCGAGGAACGCCTGGCGCTCCTGCTCCGTGTAGCAGTACTGCTTCACCTTGTTCTTGTAAGAGCACTGGTAGAGCGGCGGGTTGGCGATGTAGAGGTGTCCGTCCTGGATTACCTTTGGCATAAAGCGATAGAAGAGAGTCATGATGAGCGTGTCGATGTGCGAACCATCGACGTCGGCATCGGTCATGATGATAATCTTGTCGTAGCGGAGCTTGTCAATGTTGGCCTCCTTGTCCTCCTCGCCGTCAACGCCGAAGCGTACGCCGATGCTCTGGATGATGTTCATTACCGATTCAGACTCGAACACCTTGTGCCACATAACCTTCTCCACGTTGAGGATTTTGCCTCGCAGCGGGAGGATGGCCTGAGTGTAACGGTCGCGTCCCTGCTTGGCAGATCCGCCGGCGGAGTCACCCTCGACGATGAATATCTCGCACTTGCTGGGGTCACGGTTGGAGCAGTCGGCAAGCTTGCCGGGCAGACCGCCACCCGTCATCGGGTTCTTACGCTGCACGCTCTCACGTGCCTTGCGTGCTGCGATACGTGCTGTGGCTGCTAAGATGACCTTCTCGCAGATCATCTTTGCCTCCTTCGGGTTCTCCTCCAGGTAGTTGCTGAGAGCCTCGCCCACTGCCTGCTGCACGGCTCCAGCCACTTCGCTGTTGCCGAGCTTGGTCTTGGTCTGTCCCTCGAACTGCGGTTCTGCCACCTTGATGGAGATAACTGCGGTGAGTCCTTCGCGGAAGTCCTCGCCTGCAATCTCAATCTTAGCCTTCTCAATCTGCTTGGAGATGGCAGGGTCAGCGTCTGCGTAAGCCTTGAGAGTACGTGTGAGAGCGGCGCGGAAGCCGGTGAGGTGCGTACCGCCCTCTATGGTGTTGATGTTGTTAACGTAAGAATGGATGTTCTCCGAGTAGTCGTTGTTATACATGACAGCCACTTCAATGGGTATGCCCTGCTTCTCTGTCTTGAGATAGATGACGTCGTCGAAGAGGTGGGTGCGGTGACGGTCAACGTAACGCACAAACTCTTTCAATCCGTCCTTGGCGTGGAATACCTCCTCGCGTGTCTTGCCTTCCTCGTCGGGGCGCATGTCACGGAGCGTGATGCGGATGCCGGCGTTAAGGAAAGCCAGCTCGCGCATGCGGCGTGCCACGATGTCCCACTGGTAGTGAGTGGTGGTGAAGATGGTGGGGTCCGGCCAGAACTGCTGGCGTGTACCTCGCTGTGTGGTCTCGCCTACAACCTTTACGGGATAGAGCGGCTTGCCCTTCTCGTATTCCTGCTGATAGATCTTGCCGTCGCGGAACACCTGCGACTTCATGTGAGTGGAGAGCGCATTTACGCAGCTCACACCCACACCGTGCAGACCACCGCTGACTTTGTAAGAGCCCTTGTCGAACTTGCCTCCGGCGTGGAGGACGGTCATTACCACTTCAAGTGCCGACTTGTGCAGCTTCTTATGCTCGTCTACGGGGATGCCTCGTCCGTTGTCCTGAACGGTTATCGACTCGTCCTCGTTGATGGTCACTTCGATGTCCGTGCAATAGCCCGCCATCGCCTCGTCGATGGAGTTGTCAACGGTCTCGTTGACGAGGTGGTGGAGACCCTTTTCGCTGATGTCTCCGATATACATCGCAGGGCGCTTGCGCACTGCCTCAAGTCCTTCGAGGACCTGGATGTTGCTTGCCGAATAGTTGTTACCGGCGTTCTGTGTTTCTGCCATTTTTGATGTTGTGTATTATAGACTACAAAGGTACTGATTTTTTGTGATTTTCAGAAATTATAATGTTAATATTTAGCCGTTTTGAATTTCTGTTTGTATGCTGATATTTCAGAAATTATCCATAATTTTGCAGTATGAATAGAAAAATGCTTTCGATTGTTATATTACAGTTCGTCATGTCGATGCCGGCAGTTGCCGCAGCCGACTATTTTGACGTTGTGCCGCTGTCGTGCCGCGAGGGTTCGGGCAGCGTTAAGTATGAGGCTTCCGTCGACTTTCCTGTCGGTGGAGGCAGGGAGGTCATGGCTGCTGCAAAGGAATGGATAGGTGAGATACTTGAGGTGGATGGAACGATGGCTGAACAGGACGTGAGCGGCATGTCTGCGGACGATTTCGGACGCTTGCTGGACGCTGTGGCTGCCGATTTCGTAAAGACGGGTGACGGACACCGTGAGGTAAACATCACGTGGCTCTACGAGGATCCGACGTGCGTCAGCTATGAAGCGGTGGTGACGGATCGTGATTCGGTGGCGTGGACCGCCAGTTCGGTGGCTACATTCTCTAAGCGAGACGGCCACAGGGTTACACCGGAGGAGGTGTTCAGCTGCGACGAAAAGCAGATAAAGCGCCTTATGTGGCAGTATCGCGGCGACCTGCCGATGGAGGTGTCGTCCCCTGACGCTCTCTATGTAGGCGACGTGGCGTTCATCGACGGATGGGTGATAGTGATTGGTCCGGCAAGAGGCACGTCAGGAGCTGAATACAGGCTGCGCTATCCGGAAATAGAAAAATGGCTGATACCGGCAAAAGGAGAAGGCTATCTGAGCAGGTGAGGAGAGCTGTGAGTTGAGAGTTGAGAATTGGGAGTTGAGAATTGGGAGTTGAGAATTGAGAGTTAAAAAGGTAATCATAACTCTCAATTCTCAATTCTCAACTTTAAAAACTCTCAGCTTTAAACAAAAAAAGAGGTCATATTCCTTGCGGAACATGACCTCAGTATGCTTTTGTCAGCAGACGGGCTTAGGCGAGCTTGCTGATATGCAGGCACAAGCTTGACTTCAAGTTTGCAGCCTTGTTCTTGTGGATGATGTTGGTCTTAGCCAACTTGTCCAGCATCTTCTGAACTGAAGGATAGAGCTTTACAGCCTCTTCCTTATCAGTCATTGCGCGCAACTTGCGAACAGCGTTGCGCATAGTCTTTGCATAGTATCTGTTGTGCAAAGCCTTTGCCTTGTCCTGACGGATTCTCTTTAATGATGATTTGTGATTTGCCATCTTGTTATTTCTTCTTTTTTATTTTTATTGTAGTCCCTAGGAGAGTCGAACTCCTCTTTAGAGAATGAAAATCTCTCGTCCTAACCGATAGACGAAGGGACCATTATTGACCTCAATTTTGCGGATGCAAAGGTACGACTTTATTTTATGACACACAAATTTTCCTTCAAAATTTTTCGTTAAATCATTCATTTTTCAGTAATTTTGCCCTTAAATCGACCAAAATACACTGAAAATGCTCGTAAACACTCGCGCCATAGTGCTTAACACGCTGAAATACGGTGAGTCGCAAGTCATCGCTGATTTGCTTACAGAGGAGTATGGAAGGCTCTCTTTCATCATCTCCGTGACACGTTCGAGGCGCTCCGTGCGCAAGACACCGATGCTGCAGCCGCTGACCATCCTGTCAGTCTGCTTCGACCATCGCCCGCAACGCCGCTTGGGACGCATCAAGGAAGCCACCGTGGCTTTCCCTGCCGTGTCGATTCCGTTCGACGCAAGGAAATTGTCGATTGCGCTTTTCATTGCCGAGTTTACGAGTTACGCCACGCGGTCAGAGCAGCGCGACGACAGTCTCTACGCTTTCGTGGAGAACAGCATAAGGTGGTTGGATGCCTGTCAGGGCGACTTTGCCAACTTCCACATCGTCTACATGCTCCACCTTACGCGCTTCGTGGGCTTCTTCCCCAACCTGTATGACGCACAGGACGATGCCTGTTTCGATATGCGCGGCGGTTGTTTCGTCGACAACGCACCTCCTCACCCCGACTTTCTTCCGCCCAACGAAGCATCAAAGATAAAGCTGCTGATGCGTCTCAGCTATGCCACGATGCATCTCCTTGCTATCTCCAGACAGGAGCGCGGGCGCATACTGGACGTCATCCTAACCTACTACAGGCTGCACCAGCCCGACTTCCCTGAGATGAAGTCGCTGCCGGTGCTGCGCACGCTGTTCGTGTGAGGCGCGTATATATACATTATTAATATAAATAAGGAAATACAATAAACCTATAACTTATATAGAAAATGAAAACAATCAGAATTGCTGCTTTGGACATTGCCAACCGTCATCCGCTTGGCTTGAAATGCCAGACCGACTCTACTTACGCCAGATTCGCCACCGAACTTGCCGAACTGCTGGCAAAACAGAATATACAGGGATTCGAGGGACGCAACGTCAAGGAACTCGCCATCGTGCTGACGATGTATTACGAGGACGTGCTCTCTGACCTGGGTATGTGGTATTCGTTCACGGAGCGCATGCACCAGCTCTACGGCCGCTACCTGCCTTTCTTCGACGTGGACGAGAAGCAGTATTATCGCGACGAGCCTAACAACGTGGACATCCGATTCCTCATCTGGCTCTTCATTTCGCGCACAGAGCCGGGATATATCGTTTCGCCCGACACGCTTGCCGTGGAGTATGCCTCAGAGGTGGTGGGCGAACTGATGGACCGTAAGTTCGAGGAGATGCCCGTTAACGAGGAGCTGAAGGAATATTTCGCTCATCCCGCTTTCGAGAACGTCTTCACCATGCAGCGCGACGCTCAGAAGTGGTTCTTCTTCACCAATTATCTCACCTGCAACGAGCACGCCATGGACATAACCATGCAACAGGGCATGCGCTTCTCACGCAACATGAACTGCCCGCCGCAGCTGGCGCTGAGAGTGTCGGAGTGTGTGGCTGTATACGAGAACAAGCTGCAGCCGCTGGCTCTGCGCCCGAACGAATGGCTCGGCATGCTGCTCGACTATAACGGAGCTAAGGAGGAAGCAGCCCGCGTGAAGGAACAGGAATACCTGCCGTTCGACTTCTACAAGATTGTTGAGGCTGAACATGGCAAGGGATTCACGCTGGAAACGCTCGACGGAAAGAAGTTCCACGTAACGGACGAGGACATGGGCATGCCGTCAGACGACTGCTACAGCAGCAAGACCGTTCTCTCGTTCTTTGTGAAGTATGGCGACCGTTATTATCTCGGCACCGAAAGTTCTTGGGCGCCTGATACGAAAGCCTTCGACGAGGAGCGCAAGTCGCGTGAAGCGCAGCGCAATCAGAGCAAGGACGAGCGCGAGAATCTCATCGCAGACAACGGCGGATCGCCGCTCTTCTATTTCGCCAATGCGGACAAGATGAAGTCGTTCCTCAAGGATACGGTGAAGATGCCGGCACAGCGAGTGGAGACCTTGCAGCTGCCGAAGGAACAGAACATCACCTTCACGCTCTTTGTCCGTGAGCGCGACCTCAACATCTGCTTCTATCCCGAGGTGGCTAAGTTTATCAAGGACGATAAGAATCCTTACTACGACGCTGAGTTTGCGAAGACCAATACATTCGCTCAGCTCTTCGGAATGGACGGCGACATGGTGCGCTATCTCGTTGGCAACGATATGCTGCCCGAGGCTACCATCAACTGTGAGGGCGGTGAAGAGGCAGGAAAGAAGATTGTCCATGACAACTTCGACTTCCTCTCAAGAATGATGCAGGGCAACCTTTACTAAGCCGCAGAACTGATGTAAAATGCTTGTCTTTTAGTTTCTGACGAAAACAATATCTGCATGGCATAAAAAAACAACCGCGACATGATAACAATGTTACCATGCCGCGGTTGTTTTTTCGTTTTCCGACTGCTATAACGTGGTTATTGCAGCGTTATGTCTGTTTGGTAGTGTTATGCAAGCAGTTTCTTCACTATTGCAGAGATGGTCTTGCCGTCAGCCTTGCCGGCCATTTTCTTTGAGGCAGTGCCCATGACGCGTCCCATGTCCTTCATCGTTGAGGCTCCTGTCTCGGCTATCACCGCCTTGACCACCTCCTCAATCTCAGCCTCTGTGAGAGGTTTCGGTAGATATTCCTCGATGACCTTCGCCTGAGCCAGCTCCACGTCGGCGAGGTCCTGACGACCTGCTGCGATGAACGTGTCGGCTGTTTCGTGGCCTTGCTTGGCGAGTTTCTGCAATATCTTCATGGCGTCAGCGTCCTCAAGGGTGTCGTTGGCTCCCGGAGCTGTCTTTGCTTCAAGGAATACTTTCTTGATGTTTCGCAGCGTGTCGAGGCGCACCTTGTCGCGTGCCTTCATGGCTGCCTTGATGTCTTCGCTTATAGTTTCAAAGAGTGCCATAATAGTGTGTGTTTTTATTGTTTATGTATTGTTGCCTTGTTATCCCTACAGCCGTTGCTTACTTGAAGGAAATGGTGCCGTGTACGGAGTCATCCTCCTCCTTCTGTCTTGCCACAGTCTCGTTGTTGCCCTCGTTGATACGGCGGCGAAGCTCGTTTACCTGCTGCAGTGTGCGCTTGTATGTCGGGGTTGACTCAACGGTGAGGATAACCTCCTCGTTGTCGAGTTCTTCGGGACGGAAGCGATAGATGTGGGGACGATGCTTGATGATGGTGCCGCCGTCGTTGCCGGTACCGTAGTAGCGTTCGCGTCGTCCGTCCTTGCGGATGTCTATCTCGGTCTGCTTTTCCTCTTCTTCCTGAGTGTGGCGGGCGATGTGTGTGTCCATTTCGGGCACGTCCTTGATGCCGAAACCGGTGGCGAGAATAGTTACCTTCACCTTCTTGCCAAGCTCCGGGTCGAGCGCGATACCCCACTTTATCTCGAAGTCCGAGCCGAACTGCTCCATGAAGTCGTTCACCTCGTTCATCTCCTCCATCATCAAGCCACCTTCGTTCTGTGCCTCACCGTTGTTGCTCTGCTTGGCAAAGTTGATGCTGAGCAGAATCTTCTTGGCGTTGAACACGTCGTTGTCGTTGAGAAGCGGTGAATTGAGAGCGTCCTCAATGGCCTGCTTCACACGACCTTCGCCCTCGCCGTAGCCCGTACTCATGATGGCCACGCCACCGTCCTTGAGCACAGTCTTGACGTCGTTGAAGTCGAGGTTGATGAGACCGTGGTTGGTGATGATCTCTGCGATAGACTTGGCAGCCACGCTGAGCGTGTCGTCAGCCTTCTCGAAGGCGCTGAGCACGGTGAGGTCAGGATAGATCTTGCGGAGGCGTTCGTTGTTGATGACGAGCAGAGCGTCCACGTTCTTCGCCATCTCCTCCACGCCGTCGAGCGCCTGGTCTATCTTGCGCTTGCCCTCGAAGCGGAACGGGATGGTGACGATACCTACGGTGAGGATGCCCATCTCCTTCGATACTCGTGCGATGACAGGTGCGGCACCCGTTCCGGTTCCGCCACCCATTCCTGCCGTGATGAAAGCCATCTTGGTGCCGTCGTTGAGCATTTCCTTGATGGCGTCGATGCTGTCCTCGGCAGCCTTACGTGCCTTGGCGGGCTTGTTGCCAGCACCGAGTCCCTCTTCGCCGAGCTGCAGCAGTACGGGCACGCTGGAGTCGCTGAGTGCCTGGTTGTCGGTGTTGCAGAGAACGAACGAGACGTCGTGAATGCCCTGCTTGTACATGTGGTTGACAGCGTTGCCGCCACCGCCACCTACGCCAATGGCCTTTATGATGGTGTTCTCTTTTTCTGGTGTTCCGAAGTCCACCATTGTGTTTGTATTGTTGTCTGGCATGGTAATGTCTCCGTTATGTTATGTAGTGTGTATGTGTCTTTAGTTGTTGTCGTTCTCAGGCTCGACGAGCGACTTGCCGAAGTTGGTGAGCGAGTCTTTCATTCTCTTGAAGAATGACGGCTTCTTCTTGCTTTCCTCCTTCTTCAGTCTTTCCTCTTCTTCCTGACGTTTTCTCTCCTCTTCCTCAAGGCGCTTTCTCTCCTCTTCCGCCTTGCGTGCAGCCTCTGCTCTCTGTGCAGCCATTGCTGCAGCGTCGATGGCGGTGGTGGTTGTAGCGGTGGTGGTCTGCGTGGTTGAGGTTGTAGTGGCGGTGTTGAGGTCGTCGCCGAAGAGAGTGTTGCTGAACTCGCGTCCTGCGCAGTTCATTGTTCCCTTAGAGACGAGGCTGAGAATGGTGTTCATAGTTCCGTCCTCTGCTATGCCGCGTACCGAATCCTTCGAGTTGATGTTGATGGCTGTGGTCTTTGCCACGCGCACCTTCTCCATATTGGTGGCGTTACGGAAGGCCGTCTCGATGTTCTTCATATTGCTGCCGCCGCCGGTAAGCACGATGCCGCAGATGAGCTTGTCAGCGTATTCAGCCGGAATGAGGTTGCGCACGTTCTCGATGATTTCGAGTGTACGGGCTTCGATGACGTCAACGAGCTGCACGCGCTTGATGCTTCGTGTGCTGTCGATGTTGATAACCTCGTTGGGGTCAATAGTTGCGGGGTCGGTGTAAGCCGAACCGTACTTTGTCTTGAGCGCTTCTGCCTCGTTTTCCTCAAGCTGTAACGACTCGAGGTCCTTTGTGATGTTGTTTCCGCCGAGCGGGATGACAGCTATGTAGCGCAGCTTGTTGCGATAGTATACGGACATGGTGGTGGTCTCCGCACCGAGGTCGACGAGCACGCAACCGGCACGCTTCTCTGCCTCCGAGAGCACGTTGTCCGCCATTACGAGCGGTGCTATATACATCTCCGCAATGGTGATGCCTGCGTTCTCCAGACTCTTGTTGAGGTTGCGGTAGAACGAGCGGCGCCATACGATGTTGAGGAAGTTGCCTTCGAGGTGCTTGGCCTGGATGCCCACGGGATCGTCCTGATACTGCGAGTCAACCTTATATTCCTCTGTTACGGCGTCCTGTATCTCGTATTCGGGGTAGGTCATGTTGCGGTTATTGTCCATCAGCTCGTTCACCATGTCCTGAGATATGATGGCGTCTATGGGCAGGTCCTTTATGACGGAGTTGTTGATGCTATGTATGCTCTGTCCGCCTATGCCTACGTATACTTGTGTTATGTCAGTTTGTAGTGTATTCTTGAGTTTGGAGATGATATTGCTGAGTCCTTGTGCTGTCTTGTCGATGTTGTAGACAACACCTTTGCGTATGTACGAGGTGGAGTCTTCTTTGGCAACAGCAAGGATAGTCATGCTGCCATCGGGGTTTTTCCTCCCTGCAATTCCGGTCATCTTCGACGACCCTAGCTCAATAGCTACTATAAATTCCTTTGCCATACGTTTCTTATGTATTGTTGTTTGTTTGTATTCCGGTTACTTGATTCTTTGTCTTAGGCATCAGCTGCCAATGGCGTCTTACTGCTTCTTGCTTTCCTTCTTGGAAGCTTTCTTGCTTTCCTTCTTTGAAGTATTCTTGCTTTCCTTGTCAGATGTCTTTTTGCCTTCAGCCTTGGAAGCCTTCTTGCTTTCAGCCTTATTTGTTCTAGTGTTGCTGTCAGCCTTTTCTTTCTTTTCGTCAGTCTTCTTCCCTGAATCAGTCTGACTGTCGGCTGCGGCTGGTGCAGCCGTGTTCTCTCCTTCCGAGAGCGCAGCTGGCTCATTGTTTGCGACGGGTGGGGCAGGGGTGGAGCTGGCGTGCAGGGCGGCATCTCGCTTCCGACAGATTATCTGGTTGTCGAATTGGATGTCGATGTACGAGTACTTGTTCCATCCCACGTTGTTCAGTCCGTACTTGTAGAACTTGACGAGTCGTCCCATCTTTCGTGCCATGAATTCCTGTATCTCCTTCTCGCCGTTCTTCCCTTTGTAAGTAGGCAGCGGTCCGAGACACACGATATGGTCGCCGACACGCGGCACTATTTCTACGCTTCTGTCCGGCAGGATATTCACCTGCTCGATGATGTTCTTCCAGAGTTCGTTGCCCATTATCACCTTTCCGAGCGGCGAGAGATAGCGTGTGGCGTACTGTCTGTTGATGTTTCCCGTGGCGATGATGAGGTCAGAGGTGTAGCTGGAGCTTTTCATCACGCGGTCGTTGTCGTCCACGTAATAGTCGTCCCCGTTCTCCGCCTTAATCCTTATCACGGGCATTCGTTGAGTGACGGTGATATATACGTTGCCGCCCTCCGTCTTATAGCATTCCGCTGTCTTGACGAAGGGTGTGCGCAGCATGAGCGCTTCCTCGATGCTTCGTGTGTTTACGTCCGTCAGGGGTTTGTTGATGACGGGGTAGCATCCTGCTTTCTGCAGATTGTGCTTCACGGTGGCGGCGTCGAGGAAGCCGTTGGTCATTTCATCAGCTATACGTATGTCCACCTTGGAGCATACCGTCGTAGCGCTGCTCTTCTTGCTTACGGTTGTAAACGCGAAGAGCAGGTAAACGGCGAGTATTACATCGCTGGCGATGAAGAGTATTTTGCTCCAGTTCTTTTTCACTTTACGTCTTTCTTGTGATTGTGGATATTGATGTCTTTTGTTCTGTTAGCCTTTAGCCTCTATTATCTTTGCTATCTGCGGAACGTAGTTGTCGAGGTCGCCGGCTCCGAGTATTACGAGCACGTCGAAGTCGCGGTTCTTCACGAGGTCGAGCACGTCTTCCTTGTGTATCATGCTCTTCTCTACGCCCGGCTTGAGATTGTCGTAAATCAGCTGCGACGTTACGCCCGGTATTGGCTGCTCACGAGCGGGATAGATGTCGCAGAGGATCACCTCGTCCAGCTGGCTGAGCGCATCTGCGAAGTCCTTATAGAAGTCGCGAGTGCGGGTGTAGAGGTGCGGCTGGAAGATTGCGGTGATATGACGGTTGCGATAGAGTTCGCGTATGCTCTTGGCGCTCTGATAAATCTCCTTCGGGTGGTGGGCATAGTCAGAGAGGAGCACGTGCTTGTCGTTCTTTATCTTGAAGTCGAAGCGTCTCTCCACTCCGCGGTATGTCTTCATGCCGTACTTCAGTTCTTCGGCGTTACATCCGGCGAGCTGTGCCATTGCCATGGCAGCCACGGCGTTTTCGATGTTAATGGGTACGGGCTGTCCGAGCTCAACGCCCTTGACTGTCTCGATGGGCGAAACGAAGTCGAATGTTATCTCTCCGTTCTCGATGACGATGTTCTCGGCATGGAAGTCGCCCTCGTCGCGGCTGTAGTCGTAAACCTTTACGCCTTCCTGCACGTCCTGCTTCATCTCCAGGTTGCGGTGGATGATGAGTGCGCCGCCCGGCTGGATGAGTGTGGTGTAGTGGCGGAAGCTCTCGAGGTAGGCTTCCTTGGTGCCGTAGATGTCGAGGTGGTCAGGGTCTGTGGCAGTGATGACGGTCATCCATGGACGCAGCCAATGGAATGAGCGGTCAAACTCGTCTGCTTCTATCACTACATAGTCACTTTGATCAGAAAGAATGTAGTTTGTGCCGTAGTTCTTGGAAATTCCTCCAAGGAAGGCGTTGCAGTCGATGTGGCTTTGGTGCATGATGTGTGCACACATTGTGGAAGTGGATGTCTTGCCGTGTGTGCCAGCCACGCATAGTCCGTGGTGTGCGAGTGTGAGCGTGCCGAGCACCTGGGCTCGCTTCTCAATCTCGAATCCTCCGTTGCGGAAGAACTGCAGTTCCTTGTGTTCGGCGGGTATCGCCGGTGTATAGACTACGAGGCAGGATTTCGGGTCGCGGCATGCGTGCGGAATCTCGTTGACGTTCTCTTCATAGTGGATGAGCATTCCCTCGCGCTCAAGCTGGTGTGTCAGGGCTGAAGGTGTCTTGTCGTATCCGGCTACAACCACTCCCTTGCGGATGAAGTAGCGTGCTATGGCGCTCATTCCGATGCCACCTGCTCCCACGAAATATACTGACTTGATATCTTTGAATTCCATTTTCTTCTTTGTTTTTTTATTTTCCTGCAAGCTTCAGAACCTCTTCGGCGATGACGTCGGCAGAGTTCGGCTTTCCGAGTTTCTTGATGTTCTCTGACAGTTGTGCCAGTTGCTCGTCGTCCTTGACGGTGTCTACGGCGAGCTGTAGGAGTGTCTGGGGTGCGTCGGCGTCGCGGACATAGAGTGCGGCGTTCTTGTTTACGAGAGCCATGGCGTTCTTTGTCTGATGGTCTTCAGCCACATTGGGCGACGGTACGAGCACAACGGGCTTGCCTATGAGGCAGAACTCGCTGATGGAGCTGGCTCCGGCGCGGCTGATGACGAGGTCGGCAGCCTTGTATGCGGCTCCCATATCGCTGATAAAGTCGCACACTTTCAGCATCGGCAGTTTCTTGTGGTCCTTGAGGCGGTCAGCCACAGCGGCGCTGTAGTACTTGCCCGTCTGCCAGATAAACTGCACTCCGCTCTTCTCAACGAGGTCGAGATGCTGCAGAACGCTTTCGTTGACGGTGCGTGCTCCGAGGCTTCCTCCGACGAGAAGGATGGTCTTCTTCTGCGGATCCAGTCCGAACGACTCGATGGCTTGCTCACGTGTGATGGTTGTCTCGATGAGGTTCTGTCGCACTGGGTTGCCGGTGTTGATGATCTTGTCTGCGGGGAAGAATCTGTCCATGCCGTCGTAAGCCACGCAAATCTTCTTTGCCTTGGCAGCGAGATGCTTGTTGGTCACTCCGGCGTATGAGTTCTGTTCCTGGATGAGCGTTGGTATTCCGAGGCTGCTTGCCGCGTCGAGCGTCGCTGCGCTGGCGTATCCTCCTACTCCCACCACCACGTCAGGAGCAAACTCCTTGATGGTCTTCCTTATCATTCGCTTGCTCTTGAGAAAGTCGAGAGCCACTCCGATATTGGCAGGCGACCACAGCGGTCGCTTGAAACCTCTTACCGGCAGACCTATTATCTTGTATCCTGCGGCGGGTACGCGCTGCATCTCCATTCTGCCCAATGCTCCTACGAAAAGTATCTCTGCATTAGGACGTTTTGCCTTTATGGCGTTTGCTATTGAAACGGCAGGGAATATGTGTCCTCCTGTTCCTCCGCCACTGACTATGACTCTGATGTCTTTTTCCATTTTCTCAAGTTTCTTTCAAATCACAAAATTAATCATTTTTTCTGATAAAGCTCAGTATTGCGCTGATTATTATTGTGCTATTTTTATGTCGTATGTTTATTCGCCGGCATTGTCAGTCTTGCTGGCGTTGTCGGTATTGGTTATGGTGCTTATTGGGCTGCTTTCCGAATCTTCTGCATTCTGTGGCATTGGCTCCACCACCAGCTCTTGTTTGCGCTTGGCGGAGCGGCTGATACTCAGAATTACACCGATGTAAATGCAGTTGGTGATGGTGGATGTTCCACCCCTACTGATCAGTGGTAGCGGCTGTCCGGTTACGGGCGCCAATCCTACAGCCACCATCATATTAAACAGTGCCTGCGTGACGAGCAGCAGAGCCAGTCCCATAGCGAGGAACGCCGGGAAGCTTGACTCGCACCGGCTGGCAATTCTTCCGGTTCGGAACAGCAATATTATGTAGAGCATCGCCACGCCGAACGCTCCTTCTATGCCCATCTCTTCGATGATGATGGCGTAGATGAAGTCGGAGAACGCCTGCGAGATGAAGTCGCATTGGTCTGAGTTGCCGGGTCCTTTGCCCACCACGTTGGACGTGGCTATCGCCACCTTGGCGTACGACTCCTGCGCGTCGTCGTCGAGGTCGACATCCTTAGGCGTAAGTTCCTTGCCGTCAAGGAACTTTTCTATACGTCCTTTCCATGTGTCGAAGCGGTGAAATACGCTCCCCATGATGGTCTTTTCCTTCTTCTCCTTGTTTTCTTTCTGCACCAGTTCGGTGAGGTTCTGCTTGTCTGCCTTTGGATTTTCCTCCGCATGGCCGAATACCATAATCATCGAGAGCATGAAGGCTCCCAATATGACCACTATGCCAAGGAGTTTGCCTATCTGCTTCATCGGGACGCGTCCGATGAACATCATCATCAGTATGACAGCGCTCAGAAGTGCGGCAGTAGACAGGTTCTCCGACATAATCAGAGGTATTATTCCTGCGCTGGCCCACAAAATATACCTAAAGGCTCTGGGGTCAGCTCCTTTTTCAGTCTGCAGTGAACTGAGAATCTGTGCCGTTGACAGTATCAATGCGCCTTTCGCTATCTCAGATGGCTGAAACTGTATAGGGCCGATATTTATCCATCGTTGCGCACCATTGGTGGCTGAACCGATGAAGAATACGACGGCAAGGAGGAGTATGGCGCCAAACAGCATGAATGGCGTCAGGACTTTGAAGTATCCGCAGTTGATATTGGCGGTCACCACCATTGCTGTCAGTCCCAAGCCGAGTAGGAAGATGTGCTTCAGAATCGGTGCAATGTAGCTTCCTCCTTTGTATGTAAGCATTGTAGAGGCAGAGTATACCTCCACGATGCTGACGATGCAAAGGAAGAAGAACACCATCCATATTCCCTTATCGCCTTTGAATAGGTTGCCTATTGTATTGCTCATATATTGTTATTGTCCGGGCTTATTGTGTGATGGCTATGGTTTACGTGGTGTCTATAGGCTTCGCACGAGCGTCTTGAACTGTTCGCCGCGGTCCTCCATGTTCTTGAAGAGGTCGAAGCTGGCGCAACAGGGGCTGAGCAGCACGGTGTCGCCTGGCTCTGCAAGTTCATGGCAAGCCTCCACACAGTCCTTCATGGAGTGTGTGTCGCGGATGGTGATGCCCATTCCGTCGAAGAAGTCGTGCAGCTTCTTGTTGTCGGCTCCGAGGAAAACGAGAGCCTTACACTTCTCCTTCACGAGTTCCTTTATCTCGTTGTAGTCATTGCCTTTGTCCTTTCCACCCAAGATAAGGATGGTCGGTGTCTTCATGCTGTCGAGAGCATACCAGCAAGCGTCCACGTTGGTAGCCTTCGAGTCGTTGACATACTGCACGCCTCCCACCTTGCAGACCTTCTCCAGACGGTGCTCCACACCGGGGAAGTCGCTGAGGCTCTGGCGTATCACGGAGTTCTTGATGCCGCTGATGTCGCCTGCAATACCTGCTGCCAATGAGTTGTAGATGTTATGTTTGCCGGTAAGCGAGAGCTCTTCCTGCTCCATGTTGAACGGTGTCGGCTTCTCGATGGTGTACTCGCCGTCAGCCATATATCCTATTGATCCGTGCTCCTTCAGCTCAGAGAAGGGATACTGTATGGCCTTGATGTCATACTTCTCCAGCTCGCGCTTGATGACGGGGTCGTCGTTCCAGTAGATGAATGAGTCGCTCTGTGTCTGGTTCTGTATGATTCGCATCTTGGCGTCCACGTAGTTCTGCATGCAGAAGTCGTAGCGGTCGAGGTGGTCAGGTGTGATGTTCAGCAGGATGGCGATGTCGGCATGGAAGTCGTACATGTTGTCAAGCTGGAACGAGCTAAGCTCTATGATGTAGTATTCGTGCGGATCCTCTGCCACCTGAAGTGCCAGTGAGCGTCCGATATTGCCAGCCAGTCCTGCGTCATAACCAGCTGTCTTGAAGATATGGTAGATAAGCGACGTGGTGGTGGTCTTGCCGTTCGATCCGGTTATGCAAATCATCTTCGAGCGTGTATAGCGCCCTGCGAACTCTATCTCGCTGATGATGTGTATGCCCTTCTCCATTGCTTTCTTCACCATAGGAGCCTCCTTGGGTATGCCGGGGCTCTTGATTATCTCGTCGGCGGAGAGAATTTTCTCTTCCGTGTGCTGCTTTTCCTCCCACTCGATGGCGTGGTCGTCGAGCAGCTTCTTGTACTTGTCCTTGATGGCTGACATGTCGCTGACAAACACGTCGAAGCCTTCCTTCTTTGCCAGGACGGCTGCGCCGGCTCCGCTCTCGCCGGCTCCGAGTATAACGATTCTTTTCATTTCTTTACTGTTACGTTAGCCTTATCTTATCTTTAGAGTTATGATGGTCAGTGCCGCCAGGATGATGGTGGTGATCCAGAAGCGTATTGTGATTTTCGACTCGTGGATGGCTCCCTTCGGCTTGGTGAAGAGATAGTGGCATTCGGGGTCGAGCTGCGACTGCTGTGTACGGAAGTTGTCGTGTATAGGAGTGCGCTTGAATACGCGCTGCTTTATGCCGCGACGCTTGCCGAGCTTGTAGTAGTAGACCTGGATGATGACACTCAGGCTTTCCACGAAGAAGATGCCGCAGAGTATGGGGAGCATCAGCTCCTTGTGTATGATGATGGCTGACACGGCGATGATGCCGCCGATGGTCAGCGATCCGGTGTCGCCCATGAACACCTGCGCGGGGTAAGCGTTATACCACAGGAATCCGATCAGCGCACCTACGAAGGCGCATAGGAACACCACCAGCTCCTGCGAGTCGGGGATGTACATGATGTTGAGGTAGCTGGCATACTCGATATGCGAACTGACGTACGCCAGTATGCCTAACGCCACACCTATTATGGCAGAGTTGCCGGCGCACATGCCGTCCATTCCGTCGTTGAGGTTGGCTCCGTTGCTGACCGCCGTCACCACGAAGATGGTCATGATGACGAAGAGAATCCATCCTGCTGCCACGCGATGCTCGCCGAATACGCTCGTTATGCGCGAGTAGTCGAGGTTATGGCTCTTTACGAAGGGAATGGTGGTTTTCAGCGACTTATGCGCTTCAGTCTGATGCTTCACCACCACTTCGTTGCCTTGCTTGACGTACGTGAGGTTCTCGTTCATCTTGACGTCGGGCGATGACCACAACACCAGTCCTACGATAAGTCCGATACCTAACTGTCCGACAATCTTGTATCTGCCCTTCAGACCTTCCTTGTCGTGCTTGAATATCTTGATGAAGTCGTCCATTCCTCCGAGAAATCCCAACCATACCGTCGTTACGATCATCAGTATGAGATAGATATTGCGAAGGCGTCCGAGCAGCAGCACGGGCACGAGAATGGAGACGATGATGATGATGCCTCCCATTGACGGTACGCCGATTTTCTTCACGCCGAACGGGTCGATGCTTGCGTCGCGTTGTGTCTCGGTTATTTGCTTGCTCTTGAGATGCTTGATGAATTTCTCGCCGAACCATGCCGAGATTACGAGCGAGAGAATCAGAGCCAGCAGAGAGCGGAACGATATGTATCCCCACATGTGGGCGCCGCTGAAGCCGTATTGCTCAAGGAAGCGGAAAAGATAGTATAACATGTCTTGAATTTTGAATTTTGAGTTTTGAATTTTTGAGTTGTTGCGGCAAGCCGTTACAACTTAAAAGCACTGGCGTACCACCTCATGGTCATCGAAGTGGTGCTTCACGCCCTTTACCTCCTGATAGGTCTCGTGTCCCTTTCCAGCGATGAGGATTACGTCGCCCTTCTCTGCCATCATGCAGGCAGCCTTGATGGCTTCGCGTCGGTCAGTGATGGTTATCACCTTCTTCATCTGCTGGGCGTTCAGTCCTGCCACCATGTCGTTGATGATGTCCTGCGGCTCCTCGAAGCGTGGGTTGTCGCTGGTGATTATCACGCGGTCGCTCTGACGTACAGCCTCCTGCGCCATGAGCGGTCGCTTGCCCTTGTCGCGATTGCCGCCTGCTCCGCATACTGTGATGACGTGTCCCTTTCCGTTGAGCACCTCATGTATGGCGTTGAGCACGTTCTCCAGAGCATCGGGAGTGTGGGCATAGTCCACAACAGCCGTATAACCCTCCGGTGCCTGAATCGGTTCCAGACGTCCGCTCACGCTGTGCAGTGTGCTCATAGCCACGAGCACGTCCTCCTTGTTGGCTCCGAGCATAACGGCAGCACCGTATACAGCGAGCAGATTACTGACATTGAACTTGCCAATGAACTGTACGCCAACCTCATGGCCGTCCATCTCAAGGTACATTCCCTCGAAGTGGCACTCGATGATGCGTGCCTTGAAGTCTGCTGTGGCGCGAGTGGAATAAGTCTTCACCTGAGCCTTTGTGTTCTGCACCATCACCATACCGTTCTTGTCATCGGCGTTGGTTATGGCGAAAGCTGTCTTGGGCAGACCGTCGAAGAAAGCCTTCTTAGCGTTGCGATAGTTCTCGAAAGTCTTGTGATAGTCGAGGTGGTCGCGTGTGAGGTTGGTGAATATGCCTCCCACGAAGCTCAGTCCACCGATACGCTTCTGTGCGATGGCGTGTGACGAGCACTCCATGAAGGCATACTCGCATCCTGCCTTCACCATCTTGTCGAGCAGCATGTTCAGCTCTATGGGGTCCGGTGTGGTGTGGTCAGCCGGGATCTGCTCGTCGATGATGTAGTTGCAGACAGTTGAGAGCAGACCGCACTTGTGTCCGAGCTTTGTGAACATATTATATAATAAGGTGGCGATGGTGGTCTTTCCGTTTGTTCCGGTCACGCCCACGAGCTTCAGCTTTCTTGACGGTTCGCCATAGAAAGTGGTAGCCACCTGGCCTACGACATCCTCCGTAGAGTCCACCTGCACGTAGCATACGCCCTCTGCAGTCTCCTCCGGCATGTCCTCGCAGAGCACAGCCTTTGCGCCGAGTTCTATGGCCTTCGGTATGAATTTGTGTCCGTCTACTTGTGTGCCCTTCATGGCAATGAAGAGGTGACCCTCCTTGATGCGACGTGAGTCGATGTTCACTCCCGTAATTTCCACATCATCGTTGCCCTTGACGGCCTTTATGGTGATGTCCTTGAACAGTTCTTTCAGTTTCATATTTTCTTTATGTTTGTTTTATTGTCATATCCCGTCGGTCGGCAATCTTTATGCCAATCTAAGGGAACAAGTCATTCCTTTCTTTATCTTTTCTCCGGCGCCGATGCTTTGTTCCACTACTTTGCCTCGGCCCTGGATTTTCACCTTCAATCCTCTTTTCTCTATGAGGTAGACGGCGTCGCGTGCGCCCATTCCGTGTACGTCGGGCATGATGTCCTTATGTGTCATGTCCTCCTTGGTGAATGTCACGTTGTGTCCGTTGTTGTCGGCGCGTCCCCAGATGGGGTTGCCGTGCATATAGTCGCCGTCCCAGTCGGCTCTTGGCTTGAGTCCGATCTGCGAGAGCACGTAGTCGGCAGCGAGGATGTTGCCGTTCTTCACGTCCGGCACCAGTATGGAGTTGCTGTCGCGTGCGTCAGATGCCTCCAGCTTCAGCTTGTTGGTCTGCGCCATGATGCCCTCCGAGATTTCGTGGAACACCACGCCGCTCATGCCGCCGCCTGATGCCGGCAGACCCGACTTCTGTATGCAGACGATGCAGCTGTACATAGGCTGGTAAGCGGGGAAGAATCCGGCGAACGAGAGCAGGTAGTTCATCTGTCCGCTCTTATATCCGGCTGCACCCTTCGATATCTGTGCCGTACCCGTCTTGCCTGCCACGAGGAACGACGTCGATCCGGCTTTCTTTCCCAAGCCCAGACGCACCACCTGCTCGAGGATGGTGGTTATCTTCTTTATGGTGGTTTCCTTGGCGATGCTCTCTCTGAGCACCACGGGCGGAAATTCCTTCGTCATGCCCTCGTTGTCGCGTATCTCCTTGACGAATCTTGGCTGCATCATCTTGCCGCCGTTGGCTATGGCGTTATAGAAGGTCAGCGTCGATATTGGCGGCACCTGCGTCTCGTAGCCGATGCTCATCCACGGCAGCGCCGTGTCGCTCCAGTTTAGCCATTGTCTTCCCGTCTTGTCCTTCTTAGGCATGCGGATGCGTGGCTTGGCAGCACCGAGCGGTATCTTCAGGTCGTCGTGGAGTCCGAGACGATATATGCCCTTGACGAATTTCTCGGGGTTGTTATGATAGTGGTCGTCGATGATTCGGCTAACACCGATGTTGGAGCTCACCCACAGCGTCTGCGGCAGCGTCAGCATGCCGTAACCTCCGCGTCGCCAGTTGTGGTCCTTCATCTCGCGCTTATACATGGGCCACACGCCGCAGCCCGTGTCCACCCGGTACGTCGTGTCGACCACGCCGTCCTCCAGCGCCACCATTATGGACGCCGTCTTAAACACCGAACCCGGCTCAAGCAAGTCGCTCACGGCATGGTTCTGTGCCTCGGCGTATTGTCCGCTCGGCATCTTCTGAAGGTTTACCATCGCTTTGATGTCGCCCGTAGCCACTTCCATTACGATAGCCACACCCACGTTGCCGTTTATCTTGTTCAGCTCCTTGAGCAACGCTCTTTCGGCGAGGTCCTGCATCGACACGTCTATGGTGGTGACGATGTCATATCCGTTTACCGGCGGCGTATCGTCGATTGGCAGGTATCTGTTGAGCACCTTGCGTACGTGACGTATGCCTTTCTCGCCTCTTAGCAGCGAGTCGTAATAAAGCTCCAGTCCGCACACCGCCGAGTCTTTCTCGCCGAACAGCGAACCGATGGTACGCTTTGCGAGCGATCCGTAAGGTCTCTGTCGCGCCTCGTACGAGTCAGCCTTGAATCCTCCCTTGTTAGGATTGAGACGGAAGACGGGCAGCTTTCTCACCTCGCACATCGTGCTGTAGCTTACTCTTCTTTTCCATATAGCCCAGCTCGTGTGTCGCTTCTCAAATCCCTCCATGAGGTGTTCCTTGAATTCCTTCGCCGACTTCTCGGGGAAGATGGCGCTCAGTCCGTTGGCGATGGAGTCCAGCTTCACCTCGAAGAGCGAGTCGTTCTTGGCGTTGTGTATGGCGTTGAAGTCCACGTAGAGCTTAAAGTTAGGCAGCGACGACGCCATGAGCTGTCCGTCGCAACTGAGGATGTTGCCTCTTATAGGTCGTGTGGTAATGCTGTCTTTCTTAACGCGGTTGCCCACCTGCGTCCAGAAATCGCGCTCTGCTGTCATTATATACAGAGTCTTCACCTGCACCGCCAGCGCGATGAATGTTATGATAATGGCGATGACACTGTATCGTGGCATTGATTTCTTATCGTTGAATAAGCTCATATCTTTCCGTGTTTCTTGTCTCTGTTTGTTCTTACTGCTGTGTCTCTTCCTTTACGTTTACGATGTAAGGCGGCTGTGTTGGGATGTGCAGGGTGCTGTCCTTGCTTTCTCTGAGGATGTCGAGCACCTTGCTTTCTCTTGTTTTCTGTGTCAGCTCGCTTCCGCTTGAGAGTGCTCTGTACTTGGCGTCTTTCAGTTCGGATTTCAGCTCGTTGATGCGTATGAGCGACTGCTGGCATTTATATCGGTTGGATATGTATACGATAAGGAATCCTGTTATGAGCAGAATCAGCCATATCTGTTTTCTGAGGAACTTGTTGTTGAGGAAGTCGCCACCGATGATTTTCTTGAACGTGATGTTCTTCGTTGGTGTGATGTCGTCCTCAAGGGCACGTTCGCGTATGATGGTTCGCAGCGAAACGATGTCGTCCTCCGTCCGCTGTATGTCCTTTTCCGTCTTGTCGTCCTTTATTTCGGTGTCGTCCTGGGGTCTCATACTTTTAGCTTATCGTGTGAAGTTACGGGATTGTCTTTGCCTTTCGGCTTTATTTCTTTTCCGCTATGCGGAGCTTTGCGCTTCGGCTGCGCGGGTTGCGCTGCTGCTCGTCGTCAGAAGGCAGAATCACCTTGTTGTTGACCAGCTTGAACGGTGTCTCTACGCGTCCGAAGAAGTCCTGCACCACCTTTCCTTCCGGATTGCCCGCCTTCATGACGTTCTTCACGATGCGGTCCTCCAGCGAGTGGTAGGTTATGACGGACAGTCTGCCGCCCTCGGCGAGCAGTTCGGTGGCGGCATGCAGCATCTCCTTGAGAGCGTCCATCTCGTGGTTCACCTCTATTCGTAGCGCCTGGAACATCTTGGCCATGTCCTTCTTCTCGCGTTCGCGTCTGAAGAGCGGCTCCACCGCCTTGAGCAGGTCGTTGGTGGTCTTCAGTTCGGCTTGGCTGCGTGCCTTAGCCACGGCAGCCGCTATGCGTCGCGAGTTCTTCAGCTCGCCGTATATATAGAGTACGTCAGCCAGCTGTTGTTCGTCGTAAGTGTTGAGGATGTCCGCTGCCGTCTTGCCTGCACGCTTGTTCATGCGCATGTCAAGGGGCGCGTCAAAGCGGAACGAGAATCCCCGTTCTGCATCGTCGAAATGATGTGACGACACGCCCAGGTCGGCGAGCAGTCCGTCGATATGGTCAATGCCGTAATATCTCATCCAGTTCTTGAGGTATCTGAAGTTGCTTCTGACGAACGTGAATCTGTCGTCCGGCTCGCCGATATTGCCTTCGGCGTCTGCGTCCTGGTCGAAGCTGAATAGTCTTGCCGTAGGGTCCAGCCGTGAGAGAATCTCACGTGAGTGTCCTCCGCCACCAAAGGTGACGTCCACGTATATGCCACCCTTCTTTATGTTCAGTCCACCTACGCTTTCGTCCAGCAGTACGGGCACGTGGTAGGTTTCAGCAGTCTTTATCTCCTTATACATTATATATGCGTATTTGGGTGTAAAGGTACATAAAAAAGCCCACATGGAATTAATTTTTATTATCATTTTTATTAAAAAGGCACATTTCTTGTGTTAAAGTGAGTGTATCTGAAAAAGATATGTTATTTTTGCACTGAAATAATTATCTACGTGCAAAAATAATGGGTGAGATAACAGAACACACAATCGACATAGACCGCATTCTTTCCGACAAGATGGGGCGCCGCGCTCGTTACGTGCCGCACTTCTTAGTGTCATGGCTTAAGCGCCTTATCCATCAGGATCAGGTCAATAAGTTTATATGGGAAAGCCGTCACCTCAGCGGGGTGGAATGGCTTGAGGCGTGCGTGCGCTACCTGAAGATGGACATCGAGATTGTGGGCAAGAAGAACCTGCCAGCCGCTGACGACGGAAAGCTTTACACCTTCGTCTCCAACCATCCGCTTGGCGGTCAGGACGGCGTGGCTCTCGGAGCCGTCATCGGACGACACTACGACGGACGCTTCCGCTATCTGGTTAACGACCTGCTGATGAATCTCCCCGGACTCGCCCCCGTCTGCATCGGCATCAACAAGACGGGACGCAACGGACGTAACTTCCCCCTTATGGTGGAGGCGGGATTCAAGAGCGACAATCACATGCTGATGTTCCCCGCCGGACTCAACAGCCGAAAGCAGAAGGACGGGTCAATACATGACATTCCGTGGAAGAAGACGTTCATAACGAAGAGCGTTGAATTTCAGCGCGATGTGGTGCCCATTCATTTCAGCGGCACCAACTCGAAGCGCTTCTATCGCATCGCCAAGTTCAGCGACCGCTTCCTGCCGTTCAATCTTGCCATGCTGTTCCTTGTGGACGAGATGTACAGGAACGTGGGCAAGCACTTCCGCATAGACATCGGCAAGCCCATCCCGTGGCAGACCTTCGACCGCAGCCGCACGCCGGCACAGTGGGCGGTATACGTGGAGGACATCGTATACGACCTGCCCAAGACCAATGGAGGCGGAGCTTAACGCCGACACGCACACGACACACCCCACCAAATAAAGATAATGAACAGCCGTTCCGGAACATAGCCATACAGACTGCCGGAAAGACACATACATAGAAGAATAAGAGAGATAATGGAAGAGCCAATAATCCAACCCGTTAGCAAGGAGATTCTCAAGAGTGAGCTGACACCTGAACGCCAGCTCCGTATGACCAACAAGAGCCATAACGAGATTTACATAATCACAGCCCATAACGCACCCAACGTGATGCGCGAGATAGGCCGACTTCGCGAAATAGCGTTCCGCGAAGCGGGCGGAGGCACAGGCAAGTCGATGGACATCGACGAGTATGACACCTGTGAGAACTGCTACAAGCAGCTCATCGTGTGGAATCCCGAGGCGGAGGAGATAATAGGCGGCTATCGCTACCTGCTTGGCTCCGACTGGCAATTAGACGAGAACGGTCAGCCATTGCTGGCCACCAGTCACATGTTTCATTTCTCAGACAAGTTTCTGCGCGACTACATGCCCTACACCGTGGAGCTCGGACGTTCTTTCGTGACGCTCGAGTATCAGAGCACGCGCCGTGGAGCCAAGAGCCTTTTCGCCCTTGACAACCTCTGGGACGGGCTCGGAGCGCTCACCGTCATCCAGCCTGACGTCAAGTATTTCTTCGGCAAGATGACGATGTATCCTTCCTATATCCGCCGTGGACGCGACATGATTCTGTATTTCCTCAAGAAGCACTTCGACGATAAGGACAACCTCATCATCCCGCTCAAGCCACTCAAGATAGAGACGCCTGAGGAGGAGCTGCGCCAGCTCTTCTGCGAGGACGACTTCAAGAAGGACTATCTCATCCTCAACCGCGAGATTCGTGCCCTCGGCTACAACATCCCGCCGCTCGTCAACGCATACATGTCGCTCTCGCCCACAATGAAGCTCTTCGGCACCGCCATCAACTACGGTTTCGGCGACGTGGAGGAGACAGGCATCCTCATTGCCGTGGACGAAATTCTCGAGAGCAAGCGCGTCCGCCATATCGACTCCTTCATAAAGGAACATCCTGAGGCTCTGAAGATTACGAGCGGAGCCAACAATGTTATCTACAAGGATAAATAATTGGTTAGGAGTGTCTATGGGCGCAAATCCTATCGGATTTAAATAAAAGGCTTTACATTAGGTCTTACGAGAACCAGTTCTCGACAACCTAATGTAAAGCCTTTTATTTGTGCACAGCACGCGCCCATAATCGGAAAAACAAGTAAAACACAAGGATGCAAGTAGCGAGTTTGTCAATACCAAAGAAACTAAAGATAGAATATAATTAGCAATGCAAAGTAGGAGCCACGGGCATTAGCTTTTTCTCAATTTGTTTAGTTCACACGTCCTCTTGTAACCTTGTGTTTTTCTTTGTTTTTTCCGCTTGTGCTTTTCGAGAGAGGCAACAGCCTCTCATTTCTTTATGGCATATATGGGCGTGAGAACTTGTTCTCATAAGACCATATATGACATAAAGGAATTGCCGAAGGCTCGAAAAGCACAAGCGGACTGTGGAGGAAGGTTTTTGTCAAAGCCCTGCCTAACATTTAGGCTAAGTGATACGGCATCCGCCGTCCGTCATGTCCGCTATGCAAATATCGTACAAAGAGTAAAAATCTGTTACAAAATAAAAATTGATTATAGAGTTCCGGTTTGCTGTTTTTACGGTGTTTTGCTGTGCAAACAGCACCCACGCCATACGATAGCGCCACTTTTACACTCCAATAGTGCCACTATTAGAGTGTAAAAGTGGCGCTATTGCATGATAAAAGTGGCACTATTGGAGTGTAAAAGTGGCGCTATTGCAACCCTATGAGGCTTGTTTAGCCTGTTATTCATTGCACACTTCTCTTCTTGGTAGCGTAATCTACAGAGTGTCAGTATGTTGTCGCTGCACGCTCAAAACTCGAGAATTTCGCACCAAAGATTTTGTTGTGCGCTCAACTCATAGTATTGAGCGTTAGGAATGCAAATATTGTCTTTGGCGGAACCGCCAAAGGATTAGGAATTTTGAACTTTGAATTTTGAATTGTTCTTGGCTTCGCCTGCGATTTTGAATTCTTCACTTAATCTACTTGCCTGAACTTTAGCAAGTTCATTTATTTAAATTATGCAAATCCTTCGCATAATCATTACAAAATCAGTAAATTTGCATTTTGAAAAGAATATGGGCGTATTGCGTCCGTTCCACTCAGGCTGACCCCGCCGAAATAAACAGAACAATGGAAAATAAAGATACAAAAAATGCGTTTGTGCGCCAGGTGGCAGAACAGAAATACGAGTACGGATTCACCACCGACGTCCATACTGACATCATAGAGAAAGGACTCAACGAGGACATCGTAAGGCTTATCTCCAGCAAGAAGGGAGAGCCGGAATGGATGCTCGAATTCCGCCTCAAGGCGTTCCGCCACTGGCAGAAGATGGAGCAGCCGACATGGGGACACGTTCACTTGCCCGAAATCGACTATCAAGCCATTTCGTATTACGCTGACCCGCTGGCGAAGAAGCCCTCTGAAGAGAAGAAGGAGATAGACCCTGAGCTGATGAAGACCTTCGACAAGCTCGGCATTCCCCTGGAGGAACGCTTAGCGTTGAGCGGTGTGGCTGTGGACGCCATCATGGACTCCGTGTCCGTGAAGACCACCTTCAAGCAGCATCTTGCCGAGAAGGGCGTGATATTCTGCTCCATCGGCGATGCCATAAAGGACCATCCCGACCTCGTGAAGGAATACTTGGGAAGCGTGGTGCCTTATCAGGACAATTTCTTCGCTGCCCTTAACAGCGCCGTCTTCTCTGACGGCTCGTTCGTATACATTCCCAAGGGCGTGCGCTGCCCGATGGAGCTTAGCTCATACTTCCGCATCAACGCACGCAACACAGGACAGTTTGAGCGTACGCTTATCATTGCCGATGACGACGCTTACGTCAGCTACTTGGAGGGTTGCACAGCACCGATGCGCGACGAGAACCAGCTGCATGCTGCCATCGTTGAGATTGTCGTAAAGGACAACGCAGAGGTGAAATACTCTACCGTGCAGAACTGGTATCCGGGCGACGAGAAAGGAAAGGGCGGCGTGCTCAATCTCGTCACAAAGCGCGGCGACCTGCGTGGTGTCAACTCAAAGCTGTCGTGGACACAGGTGGAGACGGGATCAGCCATCACATGGAAATATCCGTCATGCGTTCTGCGCGGCGACGGCTCGCAGGCTGAGTTCTATTCCGTAGCTGTCACCAACAACTACCAGGAGGCGGACACCGGCACGAAGATGATACACATGGGCAAGAACACCAAGTCGACAATCATATCGAAGGGCATCTCTGCCGGACACAGCCAGAACTCGTATCGCGGACTCGTACGTGCCACAAGCAATGCCGACAACGCACGCAACTACTCGTCATGCGACTCGCTCCTGCTTGGTTCGGAATGCGGTGCCCACACCTTCCCTTACATGGACATCCACAACGACACGGCGGTGGTGGAGCACGAGGCAACAACCTCAAAGATATCCGAAGACCAGCTCTTCTACTGCAACCAGCGTGGCATCCCCACCGAGCAGGCCGTCGGACTTATCGTTAACGGATATGCCAAGGACGTGCTCAACAAGCTCCCGATGGAGTTCGCCGTAGAGGCGCAGAAGCTGCTGAGCGTGTCGCTTGAGGGAACAGTCGGATAATGAGAGTTTTGAATTTTGATTTTATGAGTTTTAGGCTCGGTCTTCTTTCTGCGATAACGCTCTTTGCAGGTAACGCTGCGACGTTGTCCGCCGCCAATGATGAGGAGTCGTCGTCACCCCGTTGGGCTGTCATCGCCGGCATGAACCTCTCTTGTCCGACGACAGCCGTCAATGAGCAGTCTGGTCAGTATGCTGACAAGGCAGCCTCGTTCGGTTCGGCTGAGGGCAATGTGATGGTGGAGTATTATCTTCGTAATCCTCATTTCTCCGTCGTGGGCGGATATAATGCAGAGACGATGGAATGGTACGGGAGCGACGTTGACGTCACGATGCACAACATAGCGCTCGGCGCACGTTATTATCCGCTCTCCACGGCTTGCGCCATACAGCCGTACGCTGCCCTCATGACCTACACCAACGTAGGTCAGACCAACGACAGGAACACCATGAGCAGCACGGGAGGAGGCTACAGCTACGAACGACGTTACGAGATAAGCTCTCCGCGTGTGAGCGTAGCCCCAACGGTAGGCTTCGACTGCTACATATTCTCCTCCTTAGCGTTGGAGTTGCAGTACGGCTTCCCGTTAGCCATCGACGGCAAGACAAATGTCAGCACCACATACGGCGGACAGCAGACCGCATACCGCATGCGCTCAGACATGCACCGCCACAACATACAGATAGGCGTGAAGGTGACGTTCCCCCTACGCTTCACCACAGAAGACGGCAACAGCCTCTTCCGCATGATCTATATGGCACTCGGCATATACGACCCTGACGACGATCCCAAACCGGAAACAAAGAAGGAACGCCGCAAGTCGAGCCTGAACAAGGTGCTCAATTCTTATTAATAGCAAGTAGTTAGTAAATAGTCAAGTAGTTAGTAAATAGTATAGAAAGGCTTAAATAGGCCCAAAAAGGCTTAGTAAGGCCCAAAAAAGCCCAAAGAGGCCCAGAAAAAATTACCAAGATATGTTAGAAGTTAAGAACCTCCACGCCACCATTGCTGGCAAGGAAATACTCCGAGGCATCAACCTCACAATCAAGGATGGCGAGATACACGCCATCATGGGACCTAACGGTTCAGGAAAGTCAACGCTCAGCGCCGTCCTCACAGGTAATCCTCTCTATGAGGTGACAGAGGGCGAGGCATGGTTTAACGGCAAGAACCTCATCGAGATGAAGCCCGAGGACCGCGCCAACGAAGGTCTGTTCCTCTCATTCCAGTATCCCGTGGAGATACCGGGCGTATCGATGACCAACTTCCTCAAGGCTGCTGTCAACGAGAAGCGCAAGTATCAGGGACTGCCCGAGCTGAAGGCTGGCGAGTTCCTCAAGCTGATGAACGAGAAGCGCAAGATTGTAGAGCTTGACTCCAAGTTCACACGCCGCTCCGTAAACGAGGGATTCTCCGGTGGCGAGAAGAAGCGCAACGAGATATTCCAGATGGCTATGCTCGAACCGAAGCTCGCCATCCTCGACGAGACCGACTCAGGTCTGGACGTTGACGCCATGCGCATCGTGGCTGACGGTGTGAACAAGATGCACACAGCCGAGACCTCAGCCATCGTCATCACACACTACGAGCGCCTCCTCGATATGATAAAGCCCGACGTAGTGCACGTGCTCTATAAGGGCCGCATCGTAAAGACCGCCGGACCGGAGCTGGCAAAGGAGATAGAGCAGAGAGGATACGACTGGATTAAGGCAGAAATAGGAGAAGAATAATGGCTTCAGAAAAACAATATACCGACCTCTACCGCGAGTGCCGCAATCAGATCTTCGCTCACAGCGCCGACGTCATGAACGCCGTGCGCGACGCTGCGTTTGCCGATTTCGAGCGCTTGGGATTCCCGACACGAAAGGTGGAGCGTTACAAATACACCTCCATGGACAAGCTCTTCGAGCCTGACTATGGACTGAACATCAACCGCATACAGGTGCCGGTAGACCCGTACAAGGCGTTCCGCTGCGACGTGCCGAACATGAGCACATCACTTTACTTCATCGTCAACGACGAGTTTCGCGCTGCCTTGCAGCCCAAGGAGAACCTTCCCGAAGGCATAACCGTGACGTCGCTCTCGGAATATGCCAAGGAGCATCCTGAGTTTGTGGCAGAACATTACGCCAAGCTGGCTAAGACCGATGAGGACGGCATCACCGCCCTCAACACAATGCTGGCACAGGACGGACTCCTCATTCACGTAGAGAAGAATGTGGTGGTGGACAGAACGGTGCAGATCATCAACATCCTCCGTTCCGACGTAGACCTCATGGTCAACCGTCGTGTGCTCATCGTGATGGAGCAGGGCGCCAACGCCAAGTTCCTCTTCTGCGACCATGCAGCCGACGACCACGCTTTCCTCGCCACGCAGGTGATAGAGGCGTATGTCGGACAGAACGCTTCGCTCGAACTCTACTGCATGGAGGAGACACACTACAAGAACACACGCGTGTCGAACGTGTACGTGGAGCAGCAGCGCGACTCACGATTCAATCATAATGTCATCACCCTGCACAACGGCGTAACACGCAACCGCCTCGACGTGCAGCTCAAGGGTGAGGGTGCCGAGTGCTGGTGCAACGGATGCGTCATTGCTGACAAGTCACAGCACGTAGACAACAACACGCTCATTGACCACCAGGTCAGCCACTGCACCAGTCACGAGCTTTATAAGTACGTGCTCGACGATAAGGCTACGGGCGCTTTCGCGGGTCGTGTGCTTGTGCGCCACGACGCTCAGAAGACCGTCTCAGAGGAGGTCAATCAGAACCTTTGCGCCACGAAGACAGCACGTATGTATACGCAGCCGATGCTCGAGATTTACGCCGACGACGTGAAGTGCTCGCATGGATCGACGGTAGGTCAGCTCAACGACGCCGCTCTCTTCTACATGCGTCAGCGTGGCATCAGCGAGAAGGAGGCAAAGCTCCTGCTTGAGTTTGCCTTCATCGGAGAGGTGATAGACAAGATCACCCTTGAGCCGCTGCGCGACCGCCTCCATCATCTCGTGGAGAAGCGCTTCCGTGGCGAACTGACAAAGTGTGAGGGTTGCAAGCTCTGCAAATAAATTGAAAATTGAGGATTGAGAGTTGAGAGTTATGATATGTAATGCAATCATAACTCTCAACTCCCAACTTTCAACTCTTAACTTAATATACGCAAATGTACGATATAAATAAAGTCCGCGCCGACTTCCCGATTCTCTCGCGCACCGTATACGACCGTCCGCTTGTCTATCTCGACAACGCCGCCACCACGCAGAAACCGCTCTGCGTGCTCGATGCCATGCGCGACGAATATCTCAACGCCAATGCCAACGTGCATCGTGGCGTGCACTATCTCTCGCAGCGTGCCACCGACCTTCATGAGGCAGCACGCGAGACGGTGCGCCGCTTCATCAACGCGCCCAAGACGGAAGAGATAATCTTCACACGCGGCACGACGGAGAGCATCAATCTGGTGGTGTCGTCGTTCTGCGAGGCTTTCATGGGTGAAGGCGACGAGGTAATAGTCTCCGCGATGGAGCACCACAGCAACATCGTGCCCTGGCAGCTTCAGGCTGCAAAGCGTGGCATCGCTCTGAAGGTCATTCCGATGGACGACAGCGGCAAGCTGGACATGGAGGCTTACGAGAAGCTCTTCTCTGAAAAGACGCGCATCGTCAGCGTTGCCCACGTCAGCAATACGCTCGGAACGGTAAATCCCGTCAATGACATCGTCCGCATTGCCCATGACCATGGCGTGCCCGTCCTCATAGACGGAGCACAGTCTACGCCCCACTTCGCTGTGGACGTGCAGGCTATGGACTGCGACTTCTTCGCTTTCTCAGGTCACAAGATATACGGTCCGACCGGCATCGGTGTGCTTTATGGCAAGGAGGAATGGCTCGACCGCATGCCGCCTTACCAGGGTGGAGGCGAGATGATAGAGAGCGTGAGCTTCGAGAAGACCACCTTCGAGAAGCTGCCGTTCAAGTTTGAGGCTGGCACGCCGGACTACGTGGCAACGCACGGACTCGCCGTAGCGCTCGACTACGTAACAGCTCTCGGCATGGACAACATCGCCCGTCACGAACATGAACTTACCGAATACTGCATGAACCGCATGGCAGAGATTCCCGACATGCGCTTCTTCGGCACCACCGAAGGCAAGGACGCCGTAGTGTCCTTCCTCGTAGGCAACATCCACCATCTCGACATGGGTACGCTTCTCGACCGTCTTGGCATCGCCGTCCGCACCGGTCACCACTGCGCCCAGCCCGTAATGGACCGCTTCGGTGTCCCCGGCGTAGTACGTGCCTCCTTCGCCCTATACAATACAAAGGACGAAATAGACACTCTCGTGGCAGGCATCAAGCGAGTTAGCCAGATGTTCTAAGAATAAAAGAAAGACAGCAGACTATGGCAAAAAAACTATATCCGATAGGCATCCAGACGTTCGAACTGATACGTAAGGACAATAACGCTTACGTAGACAAGACGGAGTATGTGTATGACATTACGCATACCAATGGCAAGTACTTCTTCCTGAGCCGTCCAAGACGTTTCGGCAAGTCGCTGTTGCTGTCTACAATGAAGAGTTATTTTGAGGGACGAAAGGATTTGTTTAAAGGTCTTGCCATAGAAGGATTGGAGAAGGTTTGGGCTGAATATCCCGTGATGCTGTTGAGTATGGCAAGCGCTAAGCATTTGGATGCTGAAAGTCTTCAGCGATATCTTCTTTTCTTATTAAAAGACAATGAGGAGAGGTTTGGGATAGAGTGTGACACGGCAGAGCCGAATCTTAGATTGGCAAACTTGATAAAGAGTGTATGTCAGAAGACAGGATGTCCCGTTGTTGTGCTGATTGACGAATATGACGCACCGCTTCTCGATGTTGCACACGACGAATCTCGACTTTCGGACCTCCGCAATGTGATGCGCAACTTCTACAGTCCGCTTAAGGACTGCGATCCGTATCTGCGTTTTGTGTTTCTCACAGGCATTACCAAGTTCTCGCAGATGAGCATCTTCAGCGAGCTTAACAATATCGTCAACATCAGTATGCAGGAAAGGTATGCCGGCATCTGCGGCATAACCAAAGATGAGCTCTTGACACAAATGTCTGACGATATAGACAGCCTTGCCAACCAGCTCGCCATTACGAGAGAGGAGACAATAGATCAACTTACGTCCAACTATGACGGCTATCACTTTACGTGGCCGTCGCCGGATGTATTCAATCCTTATAGCCTGCTCAGTTGTTTTAGCGAGGGTAAGTTTGGTGCTTATTGGTTTGGAACAGGAACACCGACATATCTCATAGAGAAGATGCGACAGTTTGGTACGCTTCCTTCGGCAATGGACCGATTCTATGCGCCAAGCTCGTCCTTTGATGCTCCCACTGAAACAATGACCGACATAACGCCATTGCTCTACCAAAGTGGATATGTCACAATTAAGGGCTATGACGAGGATATCGACCTATATACACTTGAGATTCCAAATAAAGAAATAAGGGTAGGGCTTTACAAGAGTCTGCTGCCCAATTATCTGAATACCGGGCAAACTCAAAGTTTGGTGACGATAGCCCATATGTCGGTTATGATAAAACAAGGCGATATGGATGGTGCTCTCCGCTTATTGCAGACGTTCCTTGAAAGCGTACCTTATTGTGACAACACGAGGTACGAGGGACATTGGCAGCAGTTGATGTATATTGTCTTTGCCTTGCTTACACATTATCGCATAACTGTAGAGCAGCGAACAGCAAAGGGACGCACAGACATTACGCTCGAAACCGCTGACCATATATACATTATGGAACTGAAGTTCGGCAGCTCTGCTGATGAGGCTCTTGCGCAAATCAAAGACAACCGTTATGCTGAGGCTTTTGCTATGAGAGGAAAGAAGATAGTGAAGGTGGGCATCTGCTTTGATGTGAATGCGGAGCGAAACATAACAAAATGGATAATTGAATAAGACGTAGTATTGACGTTCAAGAATTCTATATAACAATAATAAGAATATAAAACAAGAAATAATAATAATGAAGAAGAACCTGAAAACCCTTTTCGCCTTACTGTTGATGGTCCTTGCAGTGGTTCCGGCTCTCGCACAGCGCCATTTCTCGATGGACATCTGGCAGGCTAAGGCTCCTTATAAGAACGCACATGCCGACACGGCACGCATACATGTATATCTTCCGGACAGCAAGAAGGCTACGGGAAGGGCTGTAGTGATTTGTCCGGGTGGCGGTTATGAGCACCTTGCCATGCAGCATGAGGGCTATGACTGGGCGCCGTTCTTCAATAATATGGGCATCGCTGCCATCGTATTGCAGTATCGTATGCCGGACGGCAATCCTAAAGTGCCCGTCAGCGACGCTGAGGAGGCTATACGCACGGTGCGCCGTAACGCTAAGCAATGGCATATTGATGCGGACGATTTGGGAATAATGGGATTTTCTGCCGGCGGACATTTGGCTTCTACCATAGCGACACAGGCGAAGCCGGACGCAAGACCGAACTTCCAGATACTTTTCTATCCGGTCATAACAATGCTGGAGGGATATTGTCATCAAGGTTCGCGCGAAAACCTTCTTGGAAAAAATGCGCATAAGAAAGAGGAACAGAAGTATTGCTCAGACCTGCAGGTTACTCGCGTAACGCCGCCGGCTTGCATTCTGCTTTCTGATGATGACCGTGTGGTGGAGCCGATGAACGGCGTCAACTATTATTCGGAGCTTTATCGTCATGACGTGCATGGCTCGCTATTTGTCTATCCTTCGGGAGGACACGGTTGGGGAATGAAGCCGTCATTCAAGTATCATGTGGAGATGCTTCTCGACCTGAAGGCTTGGCTCGAGTCGTTCTAAAAAGAGCAAAGGAAAGAAAGATTAATGTGAAAAGATTGTTTCAATAATTATTATACAGATGCATCCGTTAGAGAAATTCGAGTACTGCCCGAAGTGTGGCAGTCATCATTTTGTAGAGTCTGGAGCTACAAGCAAGAAGTGTGAGAACTGTGGTTTCGAGTATTTTATGAACGCAAGTTCAGCCAACGTGGCTATCATCAAGAACGCCAAGGGCGAGCTACTTGTTGAGCGCCGCAAGAACGAGCCGGCAAAGGGCATGCTTGACCTGCCTGGAGGCTTCGCCATGCCGGGCGAGACAGCCGAGGAAGGAGTGCGACGTGAGGTTCTTGAGGAGACTGGACTTGTGGTAAAGGATGTGAACTATCTCTTCTCACTCCCCAATATCTATCGTTACAGCGGTATGGACATCCACACTCTCGACATGTTCTTTACTTGCGAGGTGGAGGACGAGACCGTCATGAAGGCATCTGACGATGCCGCCGAGTGCATGTGGGTGGCTCCCGACGACATCCATACAGAGCAGTTCGGACTGCGTAGCGTGCGCTGGGGTCTCATCACTTACCTTGAGCGTCAGATAACTCATCGTCCGGAGAATGGTGAGGCGCTGCTATAACAAGCGTCACAATGAACTATACAAAGACAGCCACATGTACGAGCAACGAATCGTACGTGAAGAAAGCTGCCATGACGAATGCCACCTGGGCATGCAGATAGCGTAGGGTCTGACGCATAGTCACCTCGCTACCGAGTATGCTGGAATAGTATTGCCGTAACCACTCGAATGGAGATGTTACGGCTTTTTTTGTGCTCTTTACCAAGGCACGCAGTGATGTTGTTGCGATAGGGGCTTTGTGCTCAACACTTCAATCACTATATTTGTTTGTTGATAAACAACAACGAATAACGGCTTCTTAATTACTAATCTTTCATAGAGGGAAAGGGAAACTGCATCAGATTTGTGCAGATTCTAAGGAAAAACGCACGAATCTGATGCAGTTTTTGCCGATTTCTGCATCGGTTTGATGCAAAATAGCTATATTTGCAAAAACAGACAATATGGAACAGTTATTTGAATATTTCAGACGTAAACATCGTGAAGTACCAACCGACTTGATAAGGTATAAATACAATGAAATAGGTTGGGAAGGACGTGCGTTTGGATTGGTAGGTCCGCGTGGCGTGGGTAAGTCCACCATGCTTTTACAGTATATCAAGCAGAATCTAAACGTAACTGACACGCTTTATGTGTCGGCAGACCAGTTATATTTTGCGTCGCACACTCTTATAGATTTGGCTGATAGCTTTTATAAAATGGGTGGTAAGCATCTTTTTATAGACGAAATACATAAGTATGATGGGTGGTCGGCAGAGGTAAAACAGATATTTGACAGTTATTCAGACTTGCAGTTGGTGATATCCGGATCGTCCATTCTTGATATTACCAAAGGTATGGCTGACCTTAGTAGGCGTATTCCCATATATGAGATGCAGGGCCTCTCGTTTAGGGAATACCTTCACCTGTTTCATGGCATAAAGATGGATGTGGTCAGTATGGCAGATCTTTTGAGACATGATTATGCAATACCGGGACTGGAGCATCCGCTTCCTTTGTTTAACGACTATCTGCGACGGGGCTATTATCCGTTCGGTAAGGATGTGGCATTCGACATTGAGTTGGCGCAGGTAGTGGCGCAGACGATGGAGAGCGACATTCCTATGTATCTGAATGCGAATGTCTCGGTAGGAAGAAAACTGAAACAGTTGCTTATGGTGGTGGCTGAGAGTGTACCGTTCAAACCCGTGATGCAGAAAATTGCAGATGTGACTGGGATAAGCCGTAATTATATACAGGACTATCTGATGTATATGGAACGGGCTGGTATGATAGCGCAGTTGCGTGATGCTGTGGGTGGAATCCGCGGTCTGGGCAAGATAGAGAAGGTTTATCTGGACAATACCAATCTTATTTATGTGCTTGCTCCCAAACGTGCAGATATCGGTAATGTGCGAGAGACGTTCTTTATGAATCAGATGCGAGTGGTGGGTGACGTGATGTGCTCGCCCGTTTCTGACTTCCTTGTGGATGGCATGACTTTCGAAATCGGTGGACGCAAGAAAGGACAGAAGCAGATTGCGGAGGTGGAGAATGGCTATGTGGTAAAGGACGATATAGAGGCTGGATACGCCAATGTGATACCGTTATGGGCTTTCGGATTGTTGTATTAATGTAATTCTTATATAATAAAAAATCCCTGCATCGCAGTTCTTGGACGAAACTGCTGATGCAGGGATTTCTCTTATGTGTTACTGACGGATTGTCAGTTGCTGATTAAAGGCTGTTGTCTTTACTTGATGATTATCTTTGTGGTCTTGCCGTTAGCCTGACGCACGATGTTCAGACCCTTCTGCAGCTGGTTCTGGCGTACGCCGTCAGCGCTGTAGATGTCGGTGATGGTGGTGTCTTCTGTTGCTGTTTCGATGCCGGTGGGAGTGAACTTCTCGCCGAACACAACGGTTACGCCGTAAGAAGGATAGCTCTCTGCGTAGCCGCCGAGGTCGAAGAAGAAGCGTCCGTAGAACTTGTCGCCCTGGCTCTTTGCTCTGGTCAGTGTCACGTAAGTGATATAGCCTTCCCATCCGCTCTGCTGCATAGCATATTCTGCCTTCTCAGCGCTGTATGTTGTAACGCCGTTTTCGTCGGTCTCGCCGTCAGCCACGAATGTGATGGCGTCCTCGCCGCCGATGTTAGGCACGCAGAATGTGTACTTGTTGTCGCCGTTAGGACGTACTGTGATGGTTGCTGACTCAATCTCCTTGTAGTCCTCGCCGCTGGTAACCTTCATAGTGCCCGTGTAGACTACAGCCGGTGTGATGGGCTTGCCGAAGACAAGGCTTACGGGCATGTCGCTCAAAGCCATACCGTTAATCTCGAAGTAAAGCTCTTTACCGGCGATAGTACCCTTGAGGCTTACGTTTTCGAGTATTGTCATAGCTGTAGAAGGCGAATTCTCGAAGGTTGCCTCCAAGCCGTTAGCGTCTATGACGATGTCGCCACCCTGCTTTGTATAGGGCACTTCCTTGATGATAAGATTACCCATATTGGCGTCGCCGGTGGTCTTGAACTGTACGTTGCTTATCATGATATCGGCGAATCCGTCACCGTAGTTGGTGACTGTCATTACCTTGTCTGTATAGCTCTGCTCCTCCGAGCTGAATGTTGTGGTGAGCGTATTTGTGTATTCGTTTACGGCAGGTGTGTCCACGTAGTATGAATATACTGCCTCCTTGTCGCCGAGCTGCATTGTGAAGTCGCCTGCAAGGAATGAGGTCTGACCGTAGAGATCCTTGATGCTTGCGCGGATTTCCTGACCCTTAGTGAGTCCGAGTGAGCTTGCCAGCTCGCCTGCTGTCTTAAGAACAGCGTTGGCTGTGGTGTCGTTGATGACTATGAAGCTGCTTGAGTTGTCGCCTGAACCTTCTGCAAGGTAGCCCTTGATGTTTGTGAACTTGAGGCTACCGAGATACTTGCCGTTGTGCGAGAGATCCTTGAGGTTGATGGTGTAAACGTCGTAGTCGGTGGCTTGGAGGCTGACCTGAGCAGCGTCAAAGCGGCTGTACTTGCCGTCAAGGAGCATCTTAGCCGGGGCTGTATACTCTGTTGCGTCGGTTGCTTCGAAGGCAGTCTTCACCACGCGGGCTGACTTATATGTAGCGTTGCTGCGTACCGTACCCTCCTGGCTACCGAAGTGGAGTGTGTTATGATAGTAGAGCTTGATGAGCTGACCTGCGTCGAACACCTGCTGACCGTTGATGCGCAGACCGTACTGGTAAGAGAAGTCGATGTTTATCTCGCCCTCAATGTCGGTCAATTCCTTAGAATACTTCCATGCTCCGTATGAGGCGTTGGATGAGATATACCAGCAAGTGAGAGTCTTTGTTGCGGGAGTGTAATAGATGTGGATGTTTCCGGCGTTGGCTACGTTAGAGAACCAGGCGTTGATGTCGGTGCCGATGGAAGCCACGTTTTCGTTCTCAGCGTCAGCGGCGCAAGTGGAAAGGTCAACCACTGCTACGAACTTCTCTGCATAATGATTAATGTCGAAGTCCCAATCGAAAGCCTTTCCGGCTGGCTGATATCCGTCTTCGCCTACAACCTTATCTGTGGAAGCAGCGGGGAAGTCGTCTTCTCCGAACTCCACTTTAAGCTGTGTGTCGCGTGAGAACATCGTGATGAGGCCGTCCATAGTGGCGTAAGCCTTCTCGTCGTTCATCTTAACGAACACGTCTGTAACGCCGATAGATGAGATGCCCATGCCCGATGATGTAACCGCACCGGTGAGAAGCTTGCCTTCGATGGTGGTGATGCCGTTGGCTGTTGTGCCGTCAAGGTCAGTGAAAGTGAACGTACCGTAGTTGTCCTCATAACTGCCGTCTTTGTTGATGATGTTGTTGAACACCACGTCATACTTGCCGTTGCCTTTGTCGGTCACGGTGATTGTGGCGTTGTCCATCTCAGAGGGTTCGAGATAACCCACGGTCACAATGCGGTGGCCGGTGAATGTGGTTGCCATTGCCGTCAGTGTTAAGACGAGCAATGAAAGAAGAGTAAAGATTTTCTTCATGATTAATAGTGCGTATAAGTAATGTTATGTTTGTATTTTCTTAAAAAATATCTTAGGTTTTAGCTGTTTGTTTAATTAGCAATGCAAAGTTATAAAAAAATATTCTGAACGCAAAGAATCCCTGTATTGTTCTTTTTAATACTTCCGAACACAAAAAATCCCTGCATCACAGTTCTTTCAAACTGCTATGCAGGGATTCTTTTAATTATATTACTGATTTACTTTCAGTTCCTTTGATTAGATGTCACCGTTGTGGTCGAGTGAGTCGTTGAAGTCCTTCGGCTCGTGACGCTCACGGTTTTCGCGGCGTCCGTCACGGCGCTCACCGCGCTCTCCACGGGGACGACGCTCTCCGCGCTCACCACGCTCGCCACGGGGGCGGCGCTCACGCTCTACGTATCCCTCCGGTTTCGGGAGGAGGATGCGGTGAGAGAGCTTATACTTACCGGTCTTCGGATCAATCTCCATGAGCTTCACCTTGATCTTGTCGCCTTCCTTGATGCCAGCCTCCTCTACTGTCTCGAGACGCTTCCAGTCGATCTCTGAGATGTGGAGCAGTCCGTCCTTGCCCGGCATGATCTCTACGAAGCAGCCGTAAGGCATGATAGAGCGAACAGTACCCTCGTAAACCTCGCCAACCTCAGGGATGGCAACGATGGCCTTGATCTTGCCGAGAGCAGCGTCGATGGCGTCCTTGTTAGGAGCAGAAACCTGCACCTTGCCTACGCCGTCTGCCTCGTCGATGGTGATGGTAGCGCCGGTATCTTCCTGCATCTGCTGGATAATCTTGCCACCAGGGCCGATAACGGCACCGATAAACTCCTTCGGTATCTCAATCTGGATGATGCGCGGAACCTGCGGCTTCATCTCGGCACGCGGCTCAGAGATTGTCTCCATCATGCAGTTGAGGATGTGCTCACGACCTGCCTTGGCCTGCATAAGGGCCTTCTCGAGAATCTCGAAGCTCAGACCGTCGCACTTGATATCCATCTGTGTGGCTGTAAGACCCTTGCGTGTACCAGTGGTCTTGAAGTCCATATCGCCAAGGTGGTCCTCGTCGCCGAGGATATCGCTAAGCACTGCGTACTTCTCCTCGCCCGGGTTCTTGATCAGACCCATTGCGATACCTGATACGGGAGCCTTCATCGGAACACCTGCGTCCATGAGGGCGAGAGTGCCGGCACATACAGTAGCCATTGATGAAGAACCGTTCGACTCGAGAATCTGGCTTACGAGACGTACTGTGTAGGGGAAGTCCTCAGGAATCTGACCCTTCAGAGCGCGCCATGCCAAGTGGCCGTGACCAATCTCACGACGGCCTACACCGCGCTGAGCCTTAGCCTCGCCAGTACAGAACGGCGGGAAGTTATAGTGGAGGAGGAAGCGCTGGTAGCCCTTCTCGAGCACGTCGTCAACGAGCTTCTCGTCCATCTTGGTACCGAGAGTACATGTAGAGAGGCTCTGTGTCTCGCCACGTGTGAAGATTGAGCTTCCGTGAGGCATAGGCAGCGGCGAAACCTCGCACCAGATAGGACGGATGTCAGTGGTCTTACGACCGTCGAGACGCTTGCCCTCGTCGAGGATGCAACGACGCATTGAGTCGCGCATAACGTCGGCATAGTAGCGTACCATCTCTGCGTGCTTCTCGTCAAGCTCCTCAGGAGTAAGCTCTGTGTGAGCAGCGTCGTAAGCTTCCTGGAAGTCAGAGAGAATCTTGTCGAAAGCTTCCTCGCGCGACTTCTTGTCGTGGTCGCCAGCCTCTGCGATAGCATAGCACTTGTCGTAGGTTTCCTTACGAATCTGCTCGCGCAGCTCCTCGTCGTTAACCTCGTGGCAGTACTCACGCTTAACGTCAGTGCCGAGCTCCTTAGAAAGCTCAGTCTGGAGTTCGCACATCGGCTTGATGGCAGCCATAGCGGCCTTCAATGCACCAATCATGTCCTGCTCCGAAACTTCCTTCATCTCGCCTTCCACCATCATGATGTTCTCGGCAGAAGCACCAACCATGATGTCCATATCTGCCTCCTTCATCTGCTCGAAGGTCGGGTTGATAACATATTCTCCGTTGATGCGAGCTACGCGCACCTCAGAGATGGGGCATTCGAAGGGGATATCTGAACAAGCCATAGCGGCTGAAGCTGCGAATCCTGCGAGAGCATCAGGCTGGTCAACGCCGTCGGCGCTGAGGAGCATGATCTGCACGTACACCTCTGCGTGATAGTTAGAGGGGAAGAGCGGACGGAGCACGCGGTCTACGAGGCGAGATGTAAGAATCTCGTTGTCGCCTGACTTGCCCTCACGCTTTGTGAAGCCGCCAGGAAAGCGACCTGCTGCTGAATACTGCTCTTTGTAGTCCACCTGCAAAGGCATGAAATCTGTTCCGGGAACTGCATCTTTTGCGGCACAAACAGTGGCGAGAAGTACGGTGTTGCCCATACGCAGTACAACACTTCCGTCGGTCTGCTTTGCCACTTTCCCGGTCTCAATGCTGATGGTTCTGCCATCAGGCAATGATACTGTCTTTGTAATTACGTTCATCTAAAGTTTAAAATAACATCAAAAAATTTAATATGTGACAAAGTTAGTCATTTTCAGTGGGATTAAAGAACAAATGACTGACATTTTAGATTTTTTGTGGTTTAGCGCTCTTTGCGCCCCATTCCGGATGTCTTTGTTCTTACTTCTTCTTGTTCTTTGACTTTCCTTTGTTTTTGTCTGTGGTTTTCTTGTCGGCAGCTTTCTTGCTGTCCTTCTTGCTGTCTGCTGCTGTCTTCTCCTCTTCGGGAGTGGGCTGGAGCAGCTTTTCGTAACGCTCCTTGTCGGTGAGCAGCTTCACAGCCTCTGCGTACTGATTGTCATAGCGCAGCGAATTTTCTATCATGCCACCCTCAAAGTAGTATGCAGCCATGATGTCCGCGGCTAATATCTCCTTCAGCTTCTTCTTGTTGTAGGCATAGTCGAGGTCTTTCTCTATGTTGTGCTTCAGCTTCTTCTTCAGCGCTTCAAACTCGTCCTTGGCGTCATTGTAATATCCTTCGAAGCGTGCAAGTTCCTCCAGGTCCTTGAGATACTTCTCGCTGATCTGGTCGTACGTGAATCCGCTCTTCAGCACAGCCTGCTTGAATGCCTCGTAGTCTGCTTCCGAAACCTCGAAGTCGGCGGGCTTTGCCACGGTAGGATGTGATGCCATATAGTCTATTTCGTAATTGAGCATCACGTCAGTGGTGTCTGCGCGCTCCAGATAGTAAGCTATGTTGGGCAGCGAGTCTGCCTTTACTTCCACGTCAGGCTTGATGCCACCGCCGTCGCGAACGATGCGTCCGCGTGCCGTGCGGAATTCATGCGTAAGCGAGTCTGCCACTTCCTGCGCCACGTATCCGTTGTCCGTGTGCTTGTATTTGCGTGCCTGGATGCAGCGTCCCGAGGGGATATAGTATTTTGCTGTGGTCAGCTTCAGCTTTCCTGCGTAGGGCAGAGGCACGTTGGGCACCTGCACCAGTCCCTTGCCGTACGTTCTTGTTCCCATCACCACGGCGCGGTCGAGGTCCTGCAGCGCACCGCTCGTAATCTCACTGGCGCTCGCCGTGCCCTCGTTTACGAGCACCACGATGGGCATAACCGTGTCGATAGGTTCAGCCGTAGTCTTGTATTCGCTGTTGGCGTTCTTCACCTTTCCCTTCATGCTGAGCAGATGCTTGCCCTTCGGGAGGAACATATTCAGAATCTGTATAGCCTCGCTGACCGATCCGCCGCCGTTGCCACGGAGGTCCAGAACGAGCGAAGTCATGCCGTTGTTTTTCATGTCGAGCACGGCGCGACGCACGTCCTTGGCGCTACCTTCCACAAACTGGTTGTAGTTGATATATCCCACGCCGTCCTTCTGCACGCCGTAATAGGGGAGGTAAGGCAGCTGTATAGCCTCGCGCTGAATCTTCAGCGTCATCTTCTTACCGGTCGAAGGACGCAACACCTTCAGCACCATCGTTGTGCCGGCGTCACCTCTGAGGTGGTCAGACACGTACGGTGTCATCTTGCCTTCCATCGATTCGCCGTCGATGCTGAGGATGATGTCACCCTTGCGCAGTCCCGCCTTGGCGGCAGGCATACCCTGGTAAGGCTCGTTGATTACCACCTGCTTGCGTGTGAAGCTGTAGCTGATCACGGCACCGATGCCGGCATACTTGCCTGTAAGCATCTGCTTATACTCGCCCGCCTTGTCCTCCGGATAATACTCCGTGTAGGGGTCGAGCGAGTGGAGCATGGAGCGGATGGCTGTGCCCACCACCTCGTCAGCGTCAATCGAGTCGACGTAAAGCAGGTCCAGATTCTTGTATGCTGCATTGAAAATCTCAAGGTTCTTAGCCACCTTGAAATTATGGTCACTGCTGTTTTGCGCCGTCATCGACAGCGAGAGGAGCGTCAGGGCGATAATAAGAATTTTGCGCATGATGTATGTGTTAAGTATAATGTATCTGTTAATATATATGTGTAAGTTGCTATATTAATGCAAAAGTACTACTTTCGGTTAGTATTCGTCCATAAAAACCTGTTTTTTTTCTATTATTTTGGTCGCTTTGGGCACAAATGTGAATAAAAAGAAGAGAAAAATTGAAAAAAAAATTGCAAAAGTTTTTGTGATTAAAAATTTCTTCATACCTTTGCATCCGCAATCAAGCAACAAGAATTGCTTAGCTGCCAAGAATGCTTCAATAGCTCAGTTGGTTAGAGCACCTGACTGTTAATCAGGGGGTCGTT
>ERZ1026901.120-NODE-120-length-69973-cov-17.764195_pt1 | contig 69973 bp, 53 predicted proteins | sample MGYA00380179_ERZ1026901 | MGnify/ENA primary metagenome ERZ1026901 (study PRJEB33269, sample SAMEA4719815) | human gut metagenome | biome: human-associated habitat; feature: organic feature; material: feces | place: Cameroon | collected 2013-10 ... | reverse complement strand
GCAAGGCTTCTAAGAGCGCTGTTTGCAAGATCAACATCGACTCTGACTCACGTCTCGCCTTCACTGCTGCCGTACGTAAGGTATTCAACGACAAACCCGGTGAATTCGATCCCCGTAAGTACTGCGGTCCTGCACGTGACCTCATGGAGCAGATGTACAAGCACAAGATCACTGACGTGCTCGGTTCTGACAACAAGCTCGCTAACTGCGACTAATCTCAGACACGCTGCATAGCAGTATTCTAAAATCCTTAAAAGCCGCCTCAGCAATAATTGCCGAGGCGGCTTTCATTTTCCGCGAGTTTATAGTTGGAGCATCGGAGACTGCCGACAAGATAACGCGTTACCCCTGTTGAAGCTAAACTATTTTGCATCCTTCACCAGCCATATACTCACCTCGTAAAGCAGATACATGGGCAAAGCCACAAGGATGAGCGTGAAGACATCGGGCGGAGTAATAAAAGCCGCTATCACTACTATAGCGATGAATGCATGCCTTCGATAATGCTTCAGCAGCGACCGCGAGACAAGTCCCAATCGACCTAAGAAGTAAGTTACCACGGGCAGTTGAAACACTAGTCCCATCATAAAGGTAAGCGTCGTAAAAGTACTGATATAAGAATCTAGTGTAATGGTATTCTGTATCATTCCCGACACTTGATACGTGGCTAAGAAGCGAAACGAAATGGGGAATAACACAAAATAGCTCATCACTACTCCTAAGAAGAATAGCACATAGACCACCACGACTATCACTCTTGCCACCCGCTTTTCCCGCTCATAAAGCGCAGGAGCGATAAAGGCAAAGAGTTCGTACACTACGTAGGGCGATGCCAATAACAATCCAAGATAGACGGAAGTAGACAGATGCGTCATAAATTGTGCCGAGAGTTCCGTACTAATCAGCGTCACTCGAAATGGCTCAAAATGGAAATTCACCCCAGCCCATCGGCACACAGTCTCTATCGCACGAAAAGTGCAAAACGAACTATCGTGCGGAGCAAGCAACCAATCGAACACCTCATCCTTCAAGCAAAACACGCCCACTGCCATCACAAGCGTCAGACCTATAATGCGGAAAAGCATCTTGCGCAATACGTCAAGATGCTCTCCAAAGGTCATAAAACTTTCACCGCTATTCGCCATGAAGTTTTTCTTTATCCACATCGGCCGACGAAGCTGTTTGCGTTTCCTTTACTTCTTCGTCCAACTGTTTTTCGTCAGGGTCTGCAGCTTTCTGCACTTCGTTCATTCCCTGTTTAAAACTCTTGACACCTTGGCCAAGGCCTCTCATCATCTCAGGGAGTTTTTTGCCGCCGAAAAGGAGCAAAGCAAGTAGCACGATGAGCAACAATTCGCTCGTGCCAATCATGAGAGGATATACCATTAATGTTTGCATATACATACTATGATTGTGTGTTTAAAATAATCTCGCAAGTTTGAAAATTGATCTCCCAATGTCCATTTTCTTCTCCTGGCCATTGATACTTTTCAGCCATACGATCCCACCAACCTTGAAATTTGGAAGAAGTCTCTCCCATGTCCTTCACTAGTTTTTCGTAAAGCTTTTCATTGTCAGGCGTAAGGATTTTGGCCAATTCATTCAATCCATTGCGTCGTTCGAAGAGTTGCTGTATTTCATCGCGTTCTTCAGGGGTCACGCTCCCCACTACATGTGTCATTTCCATTCTTTATGTTTTTCAAAGGGGTCCAAACATTCTAGTACCTTTATTTCCTCTATATTGGGCAAGAAATCTCCATGCTTACGGATGCTTTTCAACAAAGCGGCAGAAGCATTTCGCTCTAGATGTGCCACAACACACTGTTCGTGTCCAGGCACATTCACCTCATAAGTTGTTTTTCTATTGAGCCACACACAGCGTTTACATTGATAAGCATCGCAATGTCTGCATATCGGAGCATGATCCAATCGATAAAGCTGCGCATTTTTTATGTCAAGTCCACCGTCGATATTGCCAACAGACATTCCATTCGGAGCATTGTAAAATGCAGGACAAACATAAAACTTCCCATCTGGAGCCAATGTTACATGTGTATCGCCCGCTCCGCAGCTATTCATTTTGTCGAGCAGCATGCGGTCTGTCAATAAGTTTAGTTGCACCTGTCCACCATTGACAAAGATTTTCTCCACCTCGTCGGCCAAGTAGCGAAGCACCTCTTGATAAGTCTCGAAATCATTGTCCTTAAATTCCGCTACATCCGTAATGACGATATTCAGTCGTTCCACTTTCGGAAGTATTGGTGCCAAATCTCGATAGTTTTCAAAGAGATTCATTCTGTTAGTACGCATCACATACGATGTGTCTTTCAAGAAATGAAATTCATGAAGTTCATTCCATTGATTCAGCACGACGATCTCAGCTTTTTCCACTAAAGGAGAAGTAGCCGGTACAATATCGGTATGTTCCATGCGGTCGAGAACTTCTTCATATTTCTGAGGCAATGCATACGCAGGACGAACCACTTGCAACATCAAGTTCTCTTTCATGGCCCAAAGCACAGCCTTTTCCAACACGTCGAGGGGCATCAACTTGCGCTCTGTATGCTCATTGCAGTAATGACAATACGATGTTGAAGTATCGCAGAGTTGAATTATTAAGTATTGCAGCATAGATTACATCTCGTTTTGCTCCATTTTTCGATAGAGCTTGTTCCAATAATAGTTGTTTGCTCTCACGCGGGCTTTGTGCATCTTGCAGATAGCCGTAGCTCGTTGATAAATCGTGGGAGTATCAGCAGCATCATAGTTTTCGCCTTGACACCAAGCACATCCATCAGCCACTTCACAATCGATGCATTCCTGCGTAGACTGTGTACACCGATCTAAACAAAGAAACGGACGCAGTTTGTTTTTGTCGATACCCTCATCCACATTGCCTATAATCCATGCCTTTTTGCTTCGCAAGGAATATTGTGCAAAGCGCGTACAGGGATAAAAGTTGCCCTCGGCATCCACAGCAAGCATTTTACCAGCTCCACACCAGTTTTGATTTTGCGTGGTGCAATCCATGGGGCGGCCTATATGCTCTGCAAAAAACGAACATGCATAATCCTTATAATATTCTCCTTCTATAATTGCATCGGCCAATTGCATAAGTTGCTCTTCAAAACGCTTGTCGTCACCTTCTTTCCACACATTTTCGAACACGCAGTTAATATTCACCTCATGAATGCCGAGCGAGTAAAGGTGCAGGACGCTTTCCTTTATATAAGGGATGTCTGCGCTGCTTATCGTTACTTTAGTGCCTCCATTGGGGAATTGCTCTAGCCACAATGGAATATTTTTCACTACATCGGCATACGAACCACGTTCCTCCTCGGGCTTTGGAGCTATGCCTTGCTCCATCTCTGGTGTTTTCCAAATGCGATTGAGGTCATGCTTTCTCTGCGTACCATCAATGGTAATACCTATGCTAAGATGGTTTATATTTTTCTTAATAAAGTCTTGCACCTTAGGGGTATGGTAGTTGATTCCATTCGTTGAGAAAGAGAATCGATAGGAGTCAAACCAATGGTGATTCCTACGATACATCTCCGTTTTCAGATAATCGCAGATTTTGTCTATCAAGTCTATTTCCAGAAAAGGTTCTCCTCCGATAAAGTCCCACACGACACTTTCCTCGTTCATCTCCTTTTCATGATCAAGTATGTAATCAATGGCTTTTTTAGCCACGTCCCAAGACATGCGTTCTTTGGTGTTCTTTCCTACGAGATAGCAGTATTTACACGCTAATTGGCAATCCTTGGTCACAATAAATGTAATGGACTTGGCTATGCCGCTTTGCCAGCCCTCATCTCGTTGTCTGATTTTTTCCATAATACTTTATTTACTACCATGTACACAGGATGATTCACAATTACTGCTGCAAGCATACGAACAAGTATGATAACATCTGTTATAGCAAGAAGTGGCGCAACCAGAGCATGAACTGCCACTACTTACATACCTACAACTTCCGCCACACGTATCGTTACACTGTCCATAGCAATGCGATTTACATGTTGCGGCACAGTTGTAATCACAGTTTTGTTTACATCCGCTCGAACATGAAGAGGAGCATCCCGAGCATCCGCTACTTGTAGAATTGTTGGCACAATTGGCAGTACAGTTTCCGTTGCAGCCTGTTGTGGTTCCACTGCCCGTGCCTGTACTTACTGCACGTATATATCCTTTTAAATCCGTTGCTTGGAAACCATCCTTGACGGTAGCTCCATCTGCATTGACCTTTAAATGGTAAAAATTTGCCACAAGACCATCGGAATAGGAAAAATAGAAATTATACAATGTGCCGCTTATATACAAGCTTTCTTTTGCCTTTGTTACGAAATTGTCTGTTTCTATATCTTTTACTTTGAATGCTCCTATTGGAAAGAAAATACTTTTTCCATTGACTTTACTCGTAAATTTGATACCATTTTGGCCATTGAGACGAACGTACTGAGCATTACAATTGGAAGTAAGTTCTCTATATTGAGAGACTGTCGGCATACGCCATTGAGCACCCATTGAGCGTAGAGCCCTATCATAAGTAGAGTTACCTGAAATATTTACATTTTTTCCAGCACCTTTCTTTTTCAGATCTTCACCTATTCTTTCTTGTTCCGAATCCATCGTTATATATTGAATCACTTCCATGCATGATCCAGTTTCTTCTGGCGAGGAACATCCCAAATTACAAGTAGCCCATTTCACGCTAAGTCCGAGATCCACATAACCATGTCCATTGATAGTGCCGTCGGCTGGAGATAACGCAGAACTACTTCCACTGCCGCCTTGACCACCGCTACTTCCTTGACCGCCACTGCCGCCTTGGCCACCGCTACCGCCCGTACCATTTAACCAATCATCATCATCACCATCATCATCACCACATCCAAACATCACGGGGGGAAGCGATAGAGCTGCTAACACGGGAATAGCCTTTTGCGCTGTCTTTCGGAAGAAATCTCTTCTGCCGAATCTATTCTCTTGATTGTTGTTTTTCATTTTTTTCTTTGTAAAAAGGTAAATACATTCCTATGGTAAAAACTTTCTGATTTGTTATACTGCATTACTTAGATGAGTTCTTACATGCTTCTGTACAAGAATTTTTGCAACTTCCAATGCAGGTAATCGTACATCCATCGCAACTTGATCCACAAGTAATTTTACAATAATAACGACATGAGTCAGAGCAACCACGCCTACACTTTCCCATACAGGAGCTAGAACAACCATATTTGCATCCCATAGTTTCCTTCTCCGCAGCATTTACCATTTGCGGAATGTCTGCTAGAATGATAGCACCTAGGATAGGCAATACTGTTTTGGCTGCATGCTTAAAGAAATCTCTACGACTTTCGTGCGTTTCTTTGTTTTTCTTATTTTTCCTGTTGTTTTTCATCCTTTTCTGTGTAAGCAGGAAGTCCCTTATTCACAGGGACTTCCCGAGGTTCCTACATAGTTTTACTTCGACGACCATCTGCAAGTGCCAGCACAGGAATTCTTGCAACTTCCATAGCAGTTATACTTACATCCTTCGCAACCATTCTTGCAAGTACCCGAACAGGTATACTTGCAAGAGCCCATACACGAACCCGTACAGCTATAGTTACAGCCCATCGGTTCTTTCTCCGCAGCATTAATTACCTGCGGAGCACCAGCTAAGACAATGGCACCGAGGATAGGCAACGCAGCTTTTGCAGCATGCTTGAAAAAATCTCTACGACTTTCGAGACCTTCTGTGTTTTTCTTGTTCTTTTTCATCTTTAAAGAGAATAAGTTCGATTGGCACCCTAAATCGCAATTACAAAATTTGATAACCGGAATTACGCATAAGGACAAAAAAGACGTGGGTGTCCTTACTGCTTACTCTAACATCAGGCCTTCGCAATGCCCTACCCTGAATAAGCAGCCCAGTTAGCCCACGTCGTTTGGAGATTATCAAGAGTAGTTTGCACCACCCTTAATGCAAAGATACAATAAGGGCTGGCGCAAACAAGGGATAATACACCCTAACGTGGACGTTCCGTGGCTTATCTTCAGGGTATCAAGTTTGCGAAGTTTGATGTTAGAAGATAACGCTGTAAACGTCCTTTTATCATTATGTACTTGAACCCGCCAACCCTCTTGGGCTAACTGATTCACGGGCAAAGGTATCATTTCCCTTTAAAAATTGCAAGTTTTTAACCGAATTTTTGTTCAAAACATAGAAAATACACATAGGCTGTCAGTATTTCCTCTTTTCACGCTTGAAATGCTTTCTGTTTTAGTACAATACATTTTTCTTTTGCATAAGCCTATGATTTGGCTGCTACAAGCGATAATAGCCTCTCTTTTTACCCCACAAAAACGCTAACTATTGTTAGCAAAATCACTTACAAAGCTCGTTTATTTACCCTTTTCTCACCTATTATATACTATAAAAAGTGGTATGTTTAAGCGAAAACGCGTAATTTTGCGGCCGAAATGAGACAAGCAAATTACCACTTCACGGCATTCAAGCACTGGGCCGCAACTTCTGTTGCCCTAGCTTGTTGCTTTGCCGCACATGCTGAAACAGAAAAAGCCGACATTGCCATGCTGGCGGACAGCCTTGCAGCAATGTCCCTTGCCCCAACCTCTGAAAATGCCGGGTTTATCGTTTCGGAAGAAGAGAATGAGCCTACGGATTCCACCACGGCTAAACAACACCGAGGATTCTTCCGCAAGATTTGCGACTACTTCCGCTACTCAAACAAGCAGAAGCCCAACAAGAAGGTGGATTTCGGATTCATCCCTGGACCTAACTACTCGGCTACAACAGGACTTGGCCTCGGACTCCTCGGCACGGCTACTTACTCTGCCGATTGTTCCGACCCCACTCTGCCCCGCTCAAATGCATCTATTTATAGCAATATGACCACGGGTGGGTTCTTCCTCATTGGCTTGCGCGGCAATCATATATTCCCCCATGAGCGCTATCGATTAGACTATAAGGTGAATCTTTCCACCTTTAGCACCGACTTTTGGGGATTGGGCTACGACCGAGCCGACAACGATGCGAACAAGACAGACTTTCGTCGCAATCGTATCACGGCCATGGCACGTTTCATGTTTAAGCTCGCGCCAAAAACCTATCTCGGTCCGCTTGTCAACTTCCAAGTGGTACAAGCCAAAAACGTGAAGCCCGAATTTGCATACCTCTTTGAAGGCCAAGATTTGACCAATCGCGCCTATACAGCAGGCTTGTCGTTCACTTATGACTCGCGCGACTTCATGCTCAATGCCTCTCGCGGTGTGTTTCTGCAATTAGACCAGACCTTCACACCACGCTGCTTTGGCAATGGAGACTATAATTTCTCATCTACCGAAGTCACCTTCGCCGCCTATGGTCGCTTATGGAAAGGCGCTATTTTGGCAGGTGAGCTTCACGGACAGTTCAACTACGGGCATACCCCCTGGGCATTCCTCAGCGAAGTAGGCACCAATGACCGTATGCGCGGTTACTACCAAGGCCGCTATCGTGATAAAGACCTAATAGAGGGACAGATAGAGTTGCGCCAACACATCAAAGGACGCAATGGCATTGCAGCCTGGGTAGGACTGGCCAACGCATTCTCCGATTTCGACCACATAGCATGGCGTAAAAACCTCCCCAATGCTGGCGTAGGCTATCGTTGGGAGTTCAAAAAGCGCATCAACATCCGCATCGACTATGGCTTCACACGCAACGGCGGTGGCTTCATCTTCAATATCAACGAAGCGTTCTAAAAATGGTTACACGAGTTGAAGAGTTTAAAAGTCTATAAGTTAAGAGGAATCTTTTCGCTATCAGAAGTTACCATTAACAACTTCATCTACATCATATGACTCAACAAAACATCTTTATGAATATCAAATCAATCACACTCAGTGCACTGCTCCTCATTGCAGGCACTGCCAACTTGAAGGCCATCCCCTACTCGCCCGAATACTTGCTTGCAGAGGATGCCGAAGCCCAAGAGGGCAACATGCAATTTATTCCTAAAGGCAACTTTGAAACTTGGACTTCTAAGACCATCAAGGAAAGCGGCATCATCGGTGGCGCCACAGTCCACTTGATGAACATCGGTGCTCCTTGGGCCTCTTCCAACGTATGGGCCAAGGTAAGCGGCGTAACGAAGACCAACACTAGTGTATACCGCGACTCTCACCCCGGCCACGGTTCATGTGCCAAGCTCTACACCCACATTGTTGAAGCCAAGGTATTGGGTATCATCAACATCAAGGTGCTCGCTGCAGGTTCTATCTATCTAGGAAACACCATCCAGCCCATTACCGACACTAAGAATCCTATGGCCAAGCTCAATGCCGGTATCCGATTCACCAAGCGTCCCCGAGCCATCGTATTCGACTATAAAGCTCACATCGTCAAAGGCAACCGTATTCGCCAAAATGGTATTGCCAAAGGCTCAAGCGTAGCTGGTCAAGACATGGCAGACTGCATACTCTATCTACAGAAGCGTTGGGAAGATGCCAGGGGCAACATCTATGCGAAACGCGTAGGCACTATGGTACATCGCTTCAGCAGTTCCACAGGTTGGAAGAACAATCAGTCGTTTGCCATCCATTATGGCGACATCCGCGGCAAAGGCTTCTACTCTTCTGCATGGGCGCTCACTTCTGGCGCAACAACCAAATATGCCCGCAACTCTAAGGGGCGCATCGTCCCCGTCAAGGAAGTAGGATGGGCTGCTGCCAACGAGACTCCGACCCACATCGTTCTGCAGTTTGACTCCAGCCATGGTGGTGCCTACGTAGGCACAGTGGGCAACACGCTCTGGATTGACAATGTGCGCTTGGCTTACTAATCAGCACATCAAAGACTTCACACAATCTACAAGTAAAGAGGTTCCTCAATAGGAATCTCTTTTTTTTTACTCACTGAATCCTCCTCAGCCACTACCACAAACAATGCTTCTTCTGCCTTTGTCTGTCTTCCTCCCCTCCGAATAAGTTGCCCTTCACTAAGCACCCACCTAATTATTCCTTAGCAATTTCATACATAACACTTCATCTTACCATCAGCGAACGAAGCTATTACCGTCGCTGGATGAGCATCATGTGCTCTACCGCTGCCGTCCGGTAGAGCTACCGCTGCCGTCCGGTAGAGCTACCACTGCCGTCCGGTAAAGCTACCGCTGCCGTCCGGTAAAGCTACCACTGCCGTCCGGTAGAGCTAAGAATCCTCATTTCAAGATGGACATACGATGATTTCGGAACAGAACGATAAGCAATCAAGCTTGCTTGCATTGCTGAGACGCAGCCGATAATGACGATAAAAGCCCAATGCCGCTCATACTAAATCCGAAACTTAAATAGTCTAACATATTGCATTTTATGAAACAAAACGAGGAGTAAGCCAAAGATTTTGCGTAAGTTTGCATTTACAACTACCCTTTTGCCTCTTACCGAAGAGGAATGTAGCAAATAAAGGCCTAAGACACAATGAAAATGAAAGCATTTAAAACGCAATTTCTCCTATGGGCTACCATGCTTCTATGCTTAACTACACTCAATGGATGCGATGAAGATTTCTGGTACGACAACGTGGATATGGTAGGTACTTGGCAAGTAGACAATGTCAGTGGCGACCTAGACTATTGTCGATATAGATATGGCGACGTATTCACATTTGATAGTAATGGCCAATTCTTCACACGTGGCAATCAGCTCAACGAAAATGGCTATTGGAACTACCGCAATGCAAATTCCGTACGCATCTATTTGGAGCCCTACCCCAACGATGTTTGCATGTATGGCGAAATAGATGCCGATTGGAACGGCGAACGTAGTGTAACGCTTCGCATAAAAGATGTGGCCGATCCTCGATACCCTGTCTACTATCAAATCCATTTGGTCAGACTTTATTAGAGGGTAAAAACTCTTCATTCTGGAATAGGAAGTACCTTATTTTCATGTAAAATTTGCATGTTTCTGAAAGCGTCTGTTTGATAGAAAATCTAGTTATATAATCCGCTATATTTCTTCATTTTCTATCAAAACACACTTCCAATACCACGCAATTTTTCTCTTCAGGATAAACAGGACACCCTATGAAAGGAGCGAGAGAGCAACAAGTAAAATAGATTGCGCCCGCCATTCCCATCCATCAAGAAGACAACACAATCAATGAAACTCCTAACACAAGACGAACTCAAACAGAAAATAGACTCTCCGCTATTCCACAAGCTCACCGAAACTGCCGACGAGCTAAACATGGAATGCTATCTCGTAGGCGGCTACGTGCGCGACCTCTTCCTCGAACGACCTACTAACGATATTGACGTTGTGACCATTGGTAGCGGCATTCAGATGGCTGAAGCCTTTGCTAAAAAGCTAGGTCGCGGAGCCCATCTCTCAGTGTTCAAAAACTTTGGTACTGCACAGGTGAAATGGCACAATCATGAAGTAGAATTTGTAGGTGCTCGAAAGGAAAGTTATAGTCACAATTCGCGCAAGCCTATTGTGGAAGACGGCACTTTGGAGGACGACCAAAATCGTAGAGACTTCACCATCAATGCCATGGCGGTATGCCTAAACGCGGCTCGATTAGGAGAACTTGCCGATCCCTTCGACGGCATTCGCGACCTTGAAGATGGAATCATCGCCACACCACTCGACCCCGACGTTACCTTCAGCGACGACCCTCTGCGCATGATGCGTTGCGTACGCTTCTCTACTCAGCTCAACTTCAACATTGAAGATGAGACCTTCGAAGCTTTAGAGCGCAACCGCGAACGCATCAAGATTATTAGCGCTGAGCGAATCATCACGGAACTCAACAAGATTATGATGGCTTCCACACCATCGCGAGGCTTTGTGGAGCTACAGCGATGCGGACTGCTCGAACTCATCCTGCCCGAGGTGTCGGTGCTCGACTGCGTGGAAACACGCAATGGAAAATCCCACAAGAACAACTTCTACCACACGCTAGAAGTGCTCGACACCATTGCCACAAAGAGTGACAACCTCTATCTGCGATGGGCTGCATTGCTCCACGACATTGGCAAACCACGTAGCAAACGATGGGAACAGGGAATCGGATGGACATTCCATAACCACAACTATTTAGGCGAGAAAATGATTCAGCCGCTCTTCCGCCGTCTCAAGCTTCCACTCGATGAACGAATGAAGTATGTCAAAAAACTCGTAGGACTACACATGCGCCCCATCGTGATAGCCGACGACATTGTGACAGATAGTGCCGTGCGCCGCCTTCTCTTTGAAGCGGGAGACGACATTGACGACCTCATGACACTCTGCGAAGCCGATATCACAAGCAAAAACGAGCAGCGAAAGAAGAACTTCTTGCACAATTTCCAGATTGTGCGTCAGAAACTCGTAGACATAGAAGAGAAGGATCGCATACGCAACTTCCAGCCACCCGTATCAGGCGATGAGATTATGGAGATGTTCGACCTCAAGCCAAGCCCTGCCGTAGGCACACTAAAGAGTGCATTGAAAGATGCTATTCTCGATGGAAAAATCAGCAATAATCGCTCACAAGCCTTAGACTTCGTGATTAGCCGCGCCAAGCAAATGGGACTTCAACTTTTACATTCACCAAACAACGAAACTGAATGACTCCCAACGAAATAGAAGAAAACAAACAGCGCTTCATCAGCCTCTGTCACGAGCATATTCAGCGCGACGGATTGGACAAGATACTAGCCTACTTGGAGAAGACTGACTTCTACGTAGCTCCTAGCTCCACCAATTTTCATCTCAACGAAGACGGCGGTCTGTGTAAACATTCACTCAATGTATTCGACACGGCATGCAAACTCTACCACTCCGTAGCGGCTCCGAGCATTAAGGATGGATCTTCACCTTTCACAGAAGAAGTGTCAATGGAGAGCCTGGCCATTGTCTCGCTCTTCCACGACCTATGCAAAATCAAACTCTACCACAAAGCAGAACGATGGAAGAAGGATGAAAATAATCGATGGATGTCCTACCAAGGCTACGAGTTGAAAGACGATTTTCCCCTAGGACATGGTGAGAAATCATGTCTCATGCTAAGTTGGTACATGCGTTTGAAACCCGAAGAAATGCTCGCCATACGATGGCACATGGGTATGTTCGATATAGGAGAGAATGGTTCGCAGCAACGCCTTGCCTACTACAACGCCACCGACAAAACGCCTCTTGTAAGCATTATCAACGCTGCCGACTTCTTGGCTTCGAAACTATTGGAAAAGACCACGGTAAGGTAATTCATAGGATGCGAAAGAAGAGATTCATAGGCAGTGGGGGCGAACCGTCTCGGTTCGGCAAGTCATTAAGCTTATGTCAGCTCGAGCATCAAGTTCTTCGCTGCCATGCCGAAGCGAGACGCTTCGCCCCCACTGCCTATGAGTGACTCTCTTAAATCGTAATACTTTTACACATTCATTCAAACAATTACTTACAAACAATATAATCAATGAAACACAATCTATTGTGCCTTCGCACATTCTGTATCATAGCAGCCTTCGTGTGTCTGAGCACAATCCACACTTGGGCGGCTAGCGAGAAGAATCCTGAGGCCGTAACTGCCATGCTCAATCGCATTGGCGGTGAGGGCGCTGCATCGCGCTTTGAGACCGTGCTTGATGCCTCTTTGACCTCAAATGGTAAAGATGCTTTCACCATTACGAGCCAAAGTGGAAAGCCCTGCATCAAGGGTAGTTCCGTGCTGGCCATCACGACGGGTATCAATTGGTATCTCAACCATTATGCCCATATCAATCTGGCTTGGAACAATCTAACCACAGACCTCAGCCAAGCATCGCTTCCCACCCCCACTACAGAAGAGAAGCGTACTTGCTCAGCCGACTATCGCTACTATCTCAACTACTGCACCTTCTCTTACTCCATGGCTACATGGACCTGGGAACGCTGGCAGCAGGAGATTGACTGGATGGCTCTGCATGGCATCAACATGCCGCTTCAGATCGTCGGTGTCGACGTGGTGTGGAAGAAACTGCTCACTGAAGATCTGGGCTATTCCTCAACTGACGCCAACAAGTTTATCGCCGGTCCGTGCTTCCAAGGATGGTTTGGAATGAACAACCTCGAAGGTTGGGGTGGTCCGAATCCCGACTGGTGGTATACGCGCCAAGAACAGCTTGCCAAGAAGATTCTGGCTCGCGAGCGCGAACTGGGCATGCAACCCGTACTGCCAGGCTATTCGGGTATGGTGCCAAGTGACATTGAATCGAAGAAAGGCTATAAAGCCTATGCTCAGGGCGGCTGGAACTACTTCACTCGTCCTTACATACTCGACCCCAACTCACAGACTTTTACCGACGTGGCAGAAAAGTACTATCAACGATTGAAAGAGGTGATGGGAGAGTCGGAGTATTACAGCATGGACCCCTTCCACGAAGGTGCTCAGACAGGAGATATCGATGTGGCATCAGCCTATGCTAAGATAGCTCAAGCCATGACAAAAGCCAATAGCACAGGTAAATGGGTGATCCAGTATTGGCAGTGGAGCTACGACCAGAACAAGGTGCTCTCCAACGTTGATAAAGGAAAGCTCATCGTGCTCGACCTTTATAGCGACGCACACTCTCACTTTGGGGAATATAAAGGTCACGATGCTGTGTACTGTGCACTGCCCAACTTCGGTGCTCGCACGGGTTTCTTTGGCCGTTTGACGAAGGTAATGACCGACTATTTCACCCAAAAGGCCAATCATTCTAACATGAAGGGCGTGGGCGCTACGCCCGAGGGAATTGAGCAAGTGCCCGTGCTCTACGATGCACTCTACGAACTGCCTTGGTACGCCTCTGCTCCCGATGCCAAAGCTTGGCTTGCCAACTATACCACAGCTCGCTATGGTGCTACCAATACCGAAGCTCAAGAGGCTTGGGAGAAAGCACGCAACTCTGCACTCAACTGTCCTTCTTCGCTCCAAGGTCCACAAGAAGCAGTGCTCTGTGCACGTCCGTCGCTCACAGTCGATCGCGTGTCAAGCTGGGGCGGAACGGATATTTTCTACAACGCTCAGGACATGGTGGACGCAGCTTACAAGCTTTTGCAAGCCAAGGCTGCAATCAGCGGTGAAAACTTTAGCTACGACTTGACTGATTTCTCACGCCAAGCCTTGACCGACTATGCCAACTTCCTGCTCAAATCCATCAACGATGCAGCTACACGCGGCGACCAGACGGCTTATGCCACACGTCGCGATGCTTTCTTGCAGCTCTTGCTCGACATGGATCAACTTCTCAACACGAACAAGAACTTCATGTTGGGACGATGGACTACAATGGCTCGCGCCATTGCCGACGAGACTACTGGCACTACGGAGAGCGACAAGCAATGGCTCGAACTGAATAATGCACGCACGCTCATCACCACATGGGGTGATTACAACGCAAGTGAACTGGGCGGCCTGCGCGACTATTCTTATCGTGAATGGGGCGGCATGCTCAAAGACTTCTATTACAACCGTTGGAAGGCGTTCTTCGACAATCGCGATAAGGGAACAGCTCTGCCCAACTGGTATGAACACGACTGGAACTGGGCTCACAATGCCAAACTGAGCTATAGCAACCAGCCCGTAGGCAGTACCGCAGAAGTGGCTACGACGCTCTTCGATAAGTACTTTGCCATTCTGACACAGGCCGACGGCACTCCTTATTATCTGTATCGCTACATGAACACGGACCTCACGTCGACCTTTGCACAGAAGGCACTGCGTGGCGAGGCTTATACGTTTCCACTTCAGAACGTGCCCGATGGCACAACTGCTTCATTGGGAATCGACCTCAACAATGATGGTACAATCTCAGCCAATGAAACGTTCAGCACGCTCTCCGTTGCCATTCCCGCCAATGCTGCTATTGGCAAAGTGGCTGCGAAGTTCACACTGAACGATGGCACTTCGCTCGACTTTAAAGTAACTCTTAAGGACGACATCCAAGCCGACCGCACCGTAAGCGTAAGCTCTGCCGACGATCAGCAAGGAAGCGTGAGCATCGAAGGTAGCAACTCACTGAGCGTAACGGGCAAGGATGAAGTGACCATGAAGGCTACTCCCAAGGGTGGCTATGACTTCTTGAATTGGACAGATGCTCAAGGCAACGTGGTAAGTACAGACAATCCTTATACTTACTATGGCGCTGCGGGTGCTACATTCCGCGCGAACTTCATCGTCAACAAATGGGGCTCGCCTGAGGAAGACCGTAGCGAGATCGGCGTAGTGAGTGACTACGGACAATATATCAAACAATTGGACATGAGCCAGAATGGCAGCAGCGAGCAGACTATCTACAGCACAGACGTTTGCCCGCAATCGCTCTGCCAAACGTCACAGGTAATAAAAGCTGCTAAGGGTAGCCAGATCACACTGCACTGGACGAGCGCCGGCGGATTGAACTACTGCAACCTCTCAGCCTATGCCGACTGGAACTGCGATGGCGACTTCGATGATGCCAACGAACTCGTAGCTACCGCTGGTAAGAAAGAGACCAACGACAACCCCGAACTCAACGACTATACACTTAAAGTGCTCCTTCCCTACGATGTACCCGAGGGAATCACACACATCCGTTTGCGCTTAGACGGTGCTTGGGCCAAGGGCTACGACAGCAATGGCGCCATGCCCGCCAAGGCTCAAGCCATGCGTATGGTCTACGATGTGCCCGTAGAAGTGACAAGTCAAGCCTCAACTCCTTGCACCATCACAGTGAAGAGCGCTGACTTGTCCAAGGGTACAGTTGATGCCAACGGACAACCCGAGACGTTCACCTACGATACCGGAAACGAAATTGTGCTCCGCTCCTACCCCATCGCGGGCTACTCCGTAAAATGGACTGACCAATATGGACGTGCCGTACCGAAAAGTTGGATAGACGGCAACTTCCTGCGTTTCCATGCTCCTGAGAGTGGCACGTATACTGCAAATTTTCAAAAAGAGCTTCCCGGGGAACTCGCCATCGGTAATTGGACTTTCCAATACGAAGTTAACGACAATGACGAACTGACCCTTACACGTGCCACAAGCGGAAGCGGCGCACTTGAGATTCCTGCCTCCTACGAAAGCCATCCCATCGTTGGCATTGCTCCCGAGGCTTTACAGAGAAACACGAAGATTACTTCTATTTCCTTGCCCTCTACGATAAAGCAGTTTGCTGCATCGGGAGCAATCTACGCAGGGTCGTATACTGGCAAGGGTACTGAGAACGATGCTATCAAACTGAGCACTAGCCTCGCTGCCAACAAGGCTTGGTCGGTATCGTTCAACGTGGAGAATGGCGGACAAACTTTCAACAAGTGGGGCTCATCGCTCCTTGCCACCGGCACAGAAGCTTTAGCCAGCATCTACAACAAAGGATTCCAACTCTATCTTGCAGCTTCGGGCAACATCGTGCTGAAACTCGGCAGCGAAGAGAAAAAGATATTTACTCTTACGCAGGGAAAGACATCGTTCTCTGTCAACGTAGTTCACAATGCTGCGGGCGACCTAAGCGTGAGCATCAACAATGGTTCGGAGACGGATAGCTACACCGAAAAGAGCTATGAGCTCAACGACGTAGATCAGTTTTGCACGGCTCTTCCCGAAGGTGTTAACTTGAATAATCTCGTGGCAAGCTTTACGGGTGTCAGCGTGAATCCGCTGAAAGGTTGCACCAATTTGCAAACCATCAGCGTAAGCAAAGAGAATCCTTACTTCTCTGCCACCGACGATGTACTCTACGATGCACAAGGCACTACGCTTCTGGCTTGCCCCGCAGGCCGTCTGAGCAGTTTCTTGAATTTACCCTCAAAGGTAAAGGCCATCAGCAACGAGGCATTCAGCCAATGCCGCAACTTGCGCTACATCTCTTGCACCAACGCTACGCCCGCCGTAGCTATGGCCAAGGCTTTTGATGGATGCAAACTCTACGCACAGGTGGGTGAATCTAATATCGAGGCTTATCGCAAAGCATGGGGACTTCCCATTCTGGCCTTGGTGAGCGGTTCGGACGACTTGGCTGACGCGACAGCTCTGAAACTGACTTCCGAGGATGCCGTATACTTAAAGAGTGCTGGAGAAGAAGTTTCCACAGCATCTACGCTAAGTCAAGACATACCCGTATGGCTCTCCATCGAGATGCCTGCTAACGTTTACGGCTCATTTTATTTCCCCACAGTGCCCACAGGCATATTTGTGGAGGGTATTGATGCCAACGAAGTATCTGAGAGCAAGCTCAACTTGCTTCGCTACGAGAATGGTACTTTCACGAATGCAAGCGAGATTCAAAACGGTATTTACCTTATGAGCATCCCCGAAGAGTGGAGCGGAAAGAGCCTAACCTTGCAGTTTCCCCATTCCGAAGCAGAATGGAAGCAACTCAATGGCGCTGTAGTAAACGGCAGTACGAAGGGAGCAAACTTTACGGCTCGCATCTACGTGTTCAATGAAGACTACACGCTGCTAAAATTGCTCGATAAGGAAAGCACCATCAGTATATCTCCATTCACAGCCATGCTGACTGGCGATGATAGTTCTGCCCCAACCATCAACATTGCTGCACTGACAGGCATTCACGCCTCCAATACCTCAACGAGCATCCAGCCCGTAAGCATCTACGACCTCAATGGCCGACAGATATCTAACAGCAAACTGAAAAGTCTGCAACGTGGCGTGTATATCATCAATGGCAAGAAAGTGGTGAAATAGTCACCTCTCGTGCAACAGTCTCTTATCCCATCCCATAGTTTACGACTAAGGGATGGGATTTTTGCATAGAACGCACAGAGTAAAATTAGCGTCACGCAAAAGCATTTGCTGCAAAAAAGAAAGGATTTTCCCCTCATATGCGAGCAACTTTTCTTAATTTTGCAACCAAATTTTTGTATAGTAGCACCCCATGAGAATAGGATTTGACAACGAGAAGTATCAGAAGATACAGTCTGAACACATTAAGGAGAGAATTTCACAGTTTGATGGTAAACTTTACCTCGAGCTCGGTGGCAAACTCTTCGACGACCACCACGCAAGCCGCGTATTGCCGGGCTTCCTGCCCGACAGCAAGTTGCGCATGTTTCAGAAAATTAGCGACAGCATTGAGATCGTCATCGTAATCAGCGCTGCCGACATTGAGAAAAACAAGAAACGCGCCGACTTGGGCATTACCTACGACGAGGATGTACTCCGCCTTCGCAGCGAATTTCAGAATCGCGGATTCATGGTAGGATCGGTTGTCATCACTCACTACAATGGTCAACCTGCTGCCACACAGTTTAAGCAACGTCTTGAGCGCGATGGCATTAAGACCTACTGCCATTACCTCATTGAGGGCTACCCCCACGATGTAAAACTTATTGCATCGGATGAGGGCTTTGGCAAAAACGACTACGTGGAGACGGAGCGTCCACTCGTCATCGTGACCGCACCCGGTCCCGGTAGCGGAAAGATGGCTGTTTGCTTGAGCCAACTCTATAATGAGAACAAGCGAGGCGTACGTGCTGGCTATGCCAAGTTTGAGACTTTCCCCGTGTGGAACCTTCCACTGAAGCACCCCGTAAACATTGCCTACGAAGCTGCTACAGCCGACCTCAACGATGTGAACATGATTGATCCCTTCCACTTGGAAGCGTACAATAAGATTGCTATCAACTACAATCGAGACATTGAGATTTATCCCGTGCTCAACGCCCTGTTTGAAGGTATCTATGGCTCGAATCCTTACAAATCGCCCACAGACATGGGCGTGAATATGGTGGGATTCTGCATCAGTGATGACGAGGCTTGCTGTGAAGCTTCGAAGAATGAAATTGTAAGACGCTACTACGATGCTACCAACAAACTAGCCCGAGGTGCTTGCAATGAAGCTGAGATCAACAAGATTCAGATGCTGTTCAATCAAGCCCATATCACCACAGACTTCCGACGCACTACTACTGCCGCCAAAGAGACTCTAAAGGAGACTGGCCATACTTCGGCAGCCATTGAATTGGAAGATGGTAAGATTATCACAGGCAGTTCAAGTGAACTGCTGGGATGCAGCGCTGCCTTGCTACTCAACGTAATGAAACATCTCGCAGGCATCGACCACAGCCGTAAGCTTATTCCGCAGTCGATGATTGAGCCCATCCAGCATACTAAGATTCACTATTTGGGCGGACATAACCCGCGTCTACACACTGACGAAGTGCTCGTGGCACTATCTGTCCTCTCGGAAAACGACGAAGACTGTAAGCACGCACTCGAGCAGTTGCCCAAACTTCGCGGATGTCAAGTGCACTGCACCGTGATGCTGAGCGAAGTAGATCAGAAGATATTTAAGAAGTTGGGCGTAAATCTTACTTGCGAGCCTGTGCTGAAAAAGTAAAAGACTTCACCTTATAACACTGCGAGCATCGTGATTAGAGCACTATATGCTCGCCCACCAACATACCAAAGCCCCTGACATCGAAGGATCTGATGCCAGGGGCTTTGAACGATTTATAGAATGTCCTTCCTCTGCGGAAGCAGACTAATTCCAGATTAAAAACGTGCCGTCACTTGCACATCGAAGGTATTGTAATGAGAGTCTTTCGGAGTTGCAGCATGACGTGCTGAGCGGTCGTCAGTGAAAGCATAGTTGAGCTGGAAGATAAGGTTCTTACCTAAAGTATAGTTGGCTGAAAGGCCATAGTTGGTACAGAGCGACTTCCAAGAATGCTTATCGTCACGATAGCAATCGTAGCGACCATATACTTTCAAGTTCTTGATGACAGGTACACCCACCGTGGCATACCATGCATCAGAACGATCGGGAATGCCAGCTGCCGACATCACTCCGCCGCCTACAGAACTCATGTACTCACCTCGTACAGTCCAATCGCTCTCGTATTTGAGGCCCGCGCCCCAACGCACACGCTTTACGCTCTGCGAAAGATCCTTCTCATTGGTGTACTTACCATTCCAACCAAAGCCTCCAATAGCTAAATTCTTAATAGGAGAAATCCATAGTCCTCCAATAAGGTCTTTGTGATGGTCCTTGTCTGTATGATTGATGCCTTGGCCATTAAAGACTCCGACCTGATAATGCACCCAATGGTGTCCATCACTTCCTTTAATAAAATCGCCTTGCACTTGGAAACCAAGGTCGCGTCCCGAACTCTTATTGTAAGCACCCTCGCCATTGCGATCGTTGATGGAAGCAAGCTTCATCGTGGCCTGTGAATAACTACCCATACCTATGGCGAGTGGACTCATAGGATTCTCAAAGCCGAAAGAACGTTTGAATTGGCCAAGCTTTAAACGGAGAAAATCAAAATGCTGCCACTCTACAAAAGCATCGAGCACACGCGGTCCCTTATTCTCGCCCGGAGCACCATTCACTTCCATTTGAAGCTTATAGTAAAAGTCCTTATATACGTGGCCATCGGCATAGAGGCGAATAAAGCGAAGGTCGAAGCCACCATTGTTGGACTGGCCACTGCGGTCGCTGATGGAATACTTGCCCATAATGTAACCACCAAATTTTATAGAAGGCTGCATCTGTTGCAACATACGCGACTGTGTGTCGGGCTTTGCCTTTAGTGTATAGCCCTCTGTTTCGTAATCGAGATTGGCATAGGGATTGGTTTCGTCGCTGTTCTCATTTCCTGCAATAGCACATAAGGGTGTAGCAGAAAGCAGAAGAGCAAACATGATATTCTTGTTCATTAGAAAACGTAATGTATATATATAATGAGTATACAATAAGGAGTAAGCAGATGACGATTCCCATCATAGAGCATGGGGAGAGGAGGCATCTACTATCCATCTATTGTGGAAGATTTGGAAAGATTACCGCAAATAATAGTTTAGACTGCACTCCTCAGCCACCGTAGTGGCTGGTCCATGCCCAGGAAGCACTTGTACATCGTCGGGCAAGGTAAGCACACGAGTCTTTAAAGCATGAATCAGCGAAGCCTCATCGCCACCAGGAAGATCGCATCGACCTATTTCATGACGGAAAAGACTATCACCGCTGAAGAGCACATGCTCTCTTTCTTCATAGAAGCATACGCCACCGGGAGTGTGGCCGGGAGTTTCGATGACACGGAAAGCCATATTCCCCACCTTCAGCACGTCGCCATCTTTAAAGAAATGCCCCACAGGGGGAAGCGTTAGAGGATAGTCAAGGTGAAGGAACTGACTCATCTGCTGAGCCGCTTGCTCATATGTGTCACGCTCATCGGCACAAAGTTCAATATCCACTCCGTACGTGTCGTGAACGAACTGCGCTCCAAACACGTGGTCGAAGTGACCATGTGTGTTGAACAAGTGCGTCAAATTCAGTTGGTGCTCTGCTATAAAATTCTGAATAGTTTTCTTCTCTTCTGGATGAAAAGCACCACAATCAATAAGAACCGCCTCCTGCGTGTCGTCCCACGCAAGGTAGCAGTTCTCTTGTATCATGTTTACAACAAAACGAGTGATTTGCATATCTTTTCGTTGAATGCAGCAAAGAGCGCCATTCATATCGCATGCGCTCATGCAGCACTCCTATTTATATTATAATTGTATATAAGTAACCTTTTTCGTCTCGAAGAACTCATCGTCGAAGTATTGACTCAAGTTCCACACCTCTGAACAATGAGCAAAAGGAGCAAGTTCAGCCGTAACATCTCCTCCCTTCAAGCATATCAAACCATTGGGAAGGGAATTATGCTGCTCACGAGCAACGTTTTTACGAACCAACTTCACAAGATCAGAAGCATTCATCACAGCACGACTTACCACAAAGTCGTACTTGCCTTTTTCCTCCATCACGTTGCGATGTTCTATCTGCACATTCTTCAATCCAATGGCTTGCGCTACAGCTGTAGCCACTTTAATCTTCTTGCCAATACTATCAATAAGCTTAAATTGACATTCAGGAAAGAGAATGGCCAAAGGAATACCAGGAAAGCCTCCGCCCGTACCAATGTCCATGATTTTCGAGCCTGGACGGAATTTGATAACCTTGGCTATACCCAGTGAATGAAGCACGTGATGAGAATAAAGATTGTCGATGTCTTTACGCGAAATCACATTGATTTTAGCATTCCAATCACGATAGAGAGCATCAAGCTGATTGAACTGCTCGCGCTGAGTGTCAGACAACTCAGGAAAGTATTGAAAGATAATATCTGTGTTCATATTTTTAGCTATTTGCTGCAAAGGTAGTAGAAAAATCACTAACTTTGCAAACTGAAACATTCGAAACTTTCAATTCAGAGTACAAAATGTCAGAGACTAAGTACATTTTCGTGACTGGAGGCGTAGCTTCCTCACTGGGAAAAGGAATTATTGCCGCATCCATCGGCAAATTGTTGCAGGCTCGTGGTTTTAACATCACGATTCAGAAGTTTGACCCCTACATCAACATCGACCCCGGAACACTCAACCCCTATGAGCACGGCGAGTGCTACGTGACGGACGATGGACAGGAAACTGACTTGGATCTCGGACACTATGAACGCTTTACGGGTATTCACACCACTCGTTACAACAACTTCACTACGGGCCGTATCTACCAGAGCGTAATAGACAAAGAGCGCCGCGGCGACTATCTTGGTAAAACGATTCAGGTGATTCCCCACATCACCGACGAGATCAAGCGCGATATGCTCTACTTGGGCAAGACCAAGAAATACGATTTTGTGATTACTGAAATCGGTGGTACGGTAGGCGACATCGAAGGCCAACCCTTCTTGGAAGCTATCCGTCAATTGAAGTGGGATTTAGGTAAGAACGCTGTCTGCGTACACCTTACTTACGTACCCTATTTGGCAGCAGCAGGAGAGCTCAAGACAAAACCAACGCAACACTCTGTAAAGGAATTGCAGAGCCTCGGTATTCAACCTGACATCTTGGTGCTCCGTGCCGAACACGAATTGGGAACTGGCCTTCGTCGTAAGATTGCCGCTTTCTGTAATGTTTCACCCGAGGCCGTAGTGCAGAGCCTCGATATGCCTACCATCTACGAAGTTCCCTTGCGCATGCAGGAGCAGGGATTGGATGCAACGATTCTGCGTAAACTCGATATGCCCGTAGGAGAAACTCCGGGACTCGGTCCTTGGCGTTCATTCCTTGATCGTCGCCACAAAGCTACGGAAGTGATCAACATCGGCCTTGTAGGTAAGTACGACTTACAAGATGCATACAAGAGCATTCTCGAAGCACTTTCACAAGCTGGCACTTACAACGACCGCAAAGTGAAGTGCCACTTCATCAACTCTGAAAAGATCGATAAGGACAACGTGGCAGAAATGCTCGCTGGTATGGATGGCTACGTAATCTGCCCGGGATTCGGACAACGCGGTATTGAAGGCAAGATCATTGCTGCACAATATTGCCGTGAGAACAATCGTCCTACCTTCGGTATCTGCTTAGGTATGCAGATGATGGTCATCGAGTTCGGCCGCAACGTATTGGGCTATGCCGATGCCAACTCTGCTGAGATGGACGCAAAGACCGACCACAACGTGATCGACCTCATGGAAGATCAGAAGAACATCACCAATATGGGCGGTACAATGCGTTTGGGTGGTTACGAATGTAAGCTCCGTGAAGGTAGCCGCGTACGCGAGATTTATGGTAAAGAAATCATTCGCGAGCGCCACCGCCATCGCTATGAGTTCAACAACGACTTCCGCTCACAATACGAAGAAGCAGGTATGGAATGCGTGGGTACTAATCCCGACACCGACTTGGTAGAAATTGTAGAGATTCCCACACTGACTTGGTACGTCGGCACACAGTTCCATCCCGAATACTCAAGCACCGTATTGAAGCCGCATCCATTGTTCCTCAACTTTGTGAAGGCAGCTATTGAAAATAAGAAATGATTCTTCGGGTTAGAAGGTTAGGAGATTAGAGGGTTAAGAAGCAATCCTTGCCCAATAGTCTCCCGACTCACAAAGACAAGGAAACTTCTTGGCCTCCTAACCCACTAACCCTATAACCCATATAACACAGACATGGATAAAAACACGATTATTGGACTGGTGCTTATGGCAGTTGTACTGATTGGCTTCAGTTGGTACAACACCAACCAAGAGCGCAATCTGCAAAGCAATCAGACCGAACAGACTACACCACAGAAAGCAGCAGACAATAAGCCGTCAGCTACAGCAGCCACTGTGGCAAAAGCTACTCCCGACAGCACTGATATCTTCTATGCCGCCACAAAAGAGCAACCCGCCAAAGAGGTGACACTGAAGAATCAAAAAGTCAGCGTAAAAATCAACACCAAGGGAGGAGCTATCAGCGAAGTGCGCTTAAACGAATACAAGAGCTACAAAGACTTTGAAGCAAAGAAGGAGAATCCGCTTCTGCTTTATAGCAACAAAGACGCTGGCCTTAACTTCAAGCTCGACACAAAAGAAGGCACACTCGACTTCTCTAACTATTATTTCACTCCCATCAATCAGACCGATAGCACCGTGACCATGCGCTTACAAGCTAGCAATGGTGCGAGCATCGACGTGGACTACAAACTCTTGGCCGACAACTACTTGGTGAACTTCACCGTAAAGGCCAACGGAATGCAGAAGTACTTACCCTCAACCGCGCAGACCATTCAGATGGATTGGCACGACCGCGTGGCACAGCAAGAGAAAGGTTTCTACTTCGAAAACATGTACTCTACGCTGACCTATAAGAAGCATGGAGATGATACCCACAAAATGTCTGAAAATGAGACAAAAGAGGAAAGCGTAACGCAGAGCGTAGATTGGATAGCCTTTAAAAACCAATACTTCAGTTCCGTACTTCTCGCTGCCGAACCGATGAAGAACGTCAACGTGAAGAGTGAACAACTTGAAGAAGGAAGTGGCTACCTAAAGAATTACTCTGCCAACATGTCGGCAGCTTTCGATGCCAGCGGTGCAAAGCCTTCTAAGTTTCAGTTCTACTTCGGTCCGAACAACTATCGTTTGTTGCAAAAGATGGACAACTATAAGGTGTCAGAACACGACAACGACCTGCAAGGTCTTGTCTACCTTGGTTGGCCTATCGTGAAGTGGATTAACCGTTTCTTCACACTCTACGTGTTCGACTTCTTCACTCGCCTCGGACTGCCGATGGGTATCGTTCTGCTGCTCATCACCTTGCTGCTTCGCGCCATCGTATATGTGCCCACGCGCAAGAGCTACTTGAGCAGCGCAAAGATGCGCGTGCTTAAGCCCAAAATCGATGAGATTGCAGCCAAGTATCCCAAGCAAGAGGATGCCATGAAGCGTCAGCAAGAGACCATGTCGCTCTATTCACAATATGGTGTGAGCCCTATGGGCGGTTGTTTGCCTATGCTCATTCAGATGCCTATTTGGATTGCCATGTTCAACTTTGTGCCCAATGCGATCGAACTTCGTCAGCAGAGTTTCCTTTGGGCCGACGACCTCTCTACTTACGACTCGCTCGTATCATGGAACACCAACATCTGGGGCCTTGGCAACCACCTCAGCCTATTCTGCCTCCTCTTCTGTGCTACCAACCTGCTCTATAGCTTCATGACCATGCGTCAGCAGCGCGAAACGATGTCGGGCGAACAGGCTCAGCAGATGAAGATGATGCAATGGATGATGATGCTCATGCCGCTGTTCTTCTTCTTCATGTTCAATAAGTACTCTGCAGGTCTTAACTACTACTATTTCATCTCGCTTCTCTTCAGCGCCTTGACCATGTGGTATCTGCGCAAGACTACTGACGATAAGAAACTTCTTGCTAAACTCGAAGCCAACTATCAGGCCAACAAGAACAATCCTAACAAGAAGCCTAGTGGATTGGCAGCACGCCTCGAAGCTCTTCAGAAACAACAAGAAGAGATGATGAAGCGCCAACAAGAGATTCAGCAGCGCCGCCAGCAGAAGTAAGAAATCTCTAACATGCTAACAGAAAAGAAGCTAAAAGCTATACCTATACACACATTATGGTTTTGGCTTTTAGCTTCTTTTATTTTGTAATCACAAATCATACTATATGAACTTACTTACAACCATGCTTACAGCTACTGCCCTTGCTGCATCGGCTGCCATTGCCACTCCGGCACAGGCACAGGATGCCGACTTTATTGGCAAGCAACAACCCACGCTGACCTCCGACCGCATGACACCAGAAGCTCTCTGGGCCATGGGACGTGTGGGTGGATTCAAGGTTTCACCCAACGGACGACAAGCCGTCTATGCTGTCACCTACTATAGCGTGAAGCAAAACAAAAGTCACTCTGTGCTCTACACCATCGACCTCAAGTCGCGTGCAGTAAAACAACTCACCACAAGCAAGAAGAGCGAAATGGGAGCCACCTATATCAATGGTGGCAAAGAGATTGTCTATCTCTCATCAGAAAGCGGAAGCAGTCAACTTTGGAAAATGAGCACTGACGGCACCAACCGCCAGCAAATAAGCAATGCGCCAAGCGATGTGGCCGACTTCCTGTTCTCGCCCGATGGAAAGAAGGTAATCCTCATCATGGAAGTTGACCAAAATCATAGCATTCAGAAGAACGATGCCGACCTTCCCCTTGCCACAGGGATGGTCATCAATGATCTGATGTATAAGCACTGGGATACTTACGTGACCTCTGCCCCCCACCCCTTCGTGGCTGAATTTGATGGACAGCACGTTGGCGCAGCTAAGGACTTGCTCGAAGGCGAACCTTACGAATGCCCCATGATGCCCTTCGGTGGCATAGAGCAGTTGGCATGGAGTCCCGATTCTAAGACCATAGCCTATACTTGCCGCAAGAAGGTGGGCAAGGCATATGCTATCAGCACAGATAGCGACATTTTCCTCTACGACCTTGCCACGGGCTCTACAAAGAACCTCTGCAAGCCCGCCGACTACGTGGCGCCCACAGTAGAAGAAGACCGTTCGCTCAAAGACCAAGCCGTCAATCATCCCAAGGAAGACTGCAACATGGGCTACGACCAAAACCCACAATTCTCGCCCAACGGACGCTACATAGCTTGGAGCAGCATGGAGCGCGATGGCTATGAAAGCGATCGCACACGTCTCTGCGTGCTCGACCTTCAGACAGGCAAGAAGACTTATGTCACCGAGAAGTTTGAGAGTGGTGTCAATGAATTCTGCTGGGCCAAAGACAATCAAACGCTCTACTTCACTGGCGTATGGCATGGCAAGACCAATATTTATCAGACAAACCTTAAGGGAGAACACCATGCCCTCACCAATGACGTAGCTGACTATTCGCTGCTCGGCCTTGCCCCCGATGGCAAGAGCCTCTACTGCAAGCGCCAAAGCATGAGTGCTGCCGACGAAGTTTTCGTGCTTCCATTAAAGAAGAACGCCACAGCTCAACAGTTGACCAACGAAAACCAATACTTCTACGATCATCTTGCCTTTGGCAAGGTAGCTGAGCGTTGGGTCAAGACCATCGATGGCAAGGAAGAACTTTGCTGGGTAATCTATCCGCCTCACTTCGATCCAAATAAGAAGTACCCCACCCTGCTCTTCTGTGAAGGCGGCCCGCAGTCGCCCGTAAGCCAGTTCTGGAGTTTCCGATGGAACATGCAGATTATGGCCGCCAACGACTATATTGTGATAGCACCCAACCGCCGCGGTCTGCCAGGCTTTGGCATGGAATGGCTAGAAGAAATTTCAGGCGATTATTCTGGACTTTGCATGAAAGATTACCTCAGCGCCATCGATGACATCTGTAAGGAGCCTTATGTTGATAAAGACCACCTCGGCGCAGTAGGTGCCAGTTTCGGCGGTTACAGCGTATATTGGCTCGCTGGCAACCACGACAAACGTTTCAAAGCCTTCATTGCCCACGACGGCATCTACAACACACAGCAACAGTATGTCGAGACCGAAGAGATGTGGTTCCCCAATTGGGACATGGGCAGTGCTCCTTGGAAAAAGGCTGCCGACGGACAGGTACAGAAAGTATTCTCTACCTCGCCCCACCTCTACGTAGATAAATGGGACACTCCCATCCTCTGCATTCATGGTCAGAAAGACTTCCGCATAGAGTACACGCATGCCGAATCGGCTTTCAACACAGCCCGCATGCGTGGCATCGATGCACAACTGCTTCTCTTCCCCGACGAGAACCATTGGGTGCTGAAGCCTCAGAATGGCATTCTTTGGCAACGCACCTTCTTCCGTTGGTTAGACAAGTACCTTAAATAAGTTTTGAGTTTTATGGTTATAAGGTTATAAAGTAACCTTGATCACAACGAGCATAAGGCGACTTTATAACCTTACAACCTCAAAACTTCAAACCAGCATAAAAAATCAAACAAATTACTCTATATGACACAAGCAATTCAACAAAAGCTCAGCGACTCTAAGTCAGCTCGCTGGACAGTCCTTGTCATTGTCAGCGTGACGATGATGTTCGGCTACTTTTTCACCGATGTAATGTCGCCTCTCGAACCGCTGCTCACGGCAGCAAAGGAACAGGGCGGTCTCGGCCTTGGATGGTCGAGCGATGACTATGGTTTCTTCTCAGGAGCCTACGGCTACTTCAACGTATTCCTTCTCCTCCTATTCTTCGGAGGTATCATCCTCGATAAGTTCGGTATCCGCTTCACAGGCATCATGTCCACCGTACTGATGTTTAGCGGTGCACTCATCAAGTGGTATGCCGTAGGCCACGACTTCGAGGGTGCTATCACACTTCCCTTCGGCATCGGTACTTACCACACACAAGTACTCATCGCCTGTCTCGGCTTTGCCATCTATGGTGTAGGTTGCGAGATCGCAGGTATCACAGTGAGCAAGGTCATCGTGAAGTGGTTTACTGGCCATGAGCTCGCTCTTGCCATGGGTCTGCAGGTAGCCCTCGCCCGTATCGGTACGGCAGGTGCACTTGCCTATTCACTTCCCTTTGCCAAGGCTCATGGAGGCGTATCAGCATCCGTAGGCCTTGGTGCAGCCATGCTCTGCGCAGGCATGATAGCCTTCATCGTCTATTGCGTAATGGACCGCAAGGAAGATGCTGCAGCAGCTGCCCTTGAGAGCGAACCCGAAGAAGGATTCAAGTTCTCCGACCTTGGCACACTCTTCTGCAACCGCGGCTTCTGGTACGTGGCAGTACTTTGCCTCATGTTCTACGCAGGCGTATTCCCCTTCCTCAAGTTTGCCACCAAACTGATGGTCATGAAGTACTCCGTACCCGACGACGTAGCTGGCCTCATCCCTGCTATGCTTCCTTTCGGTACAATATTCTTGACTCCGTTCTTCGGCAGCATTTATGACAAGTATGGCAAGGGCGCTACGCTCATGCTCATCGGTAGCATACTGCTCACTCTCGTACACATCACCTTTGCTCTACCTCTCAACTCATGGATTCTTGCCATCGTTGTTATGGTAGTGCTCGGCATCGCCTTTGGTTTGGTACCTTCTGCCATGTGGCCTTCAGTGCCCAAGATCATTCCGATGAACCTTCTCGGCACAGCTTATGCCCTCATCTTCTACATTCAGAATATCGGTCTTGCCCTTGTTCCCGTATGGATTGGTAAGGTCAACCAGGCCAACACCGATAGCAACGGAACCATCGACTATACCCAGTCGATGACCATCTTTGCTTGCTTCGGTGCCATCGCCATCATCATCTCCCTCCTGCTCATCATGGAGGACAAGCGTAAAGGCTATGGTCTGCAGAAGCCCAATATCAAGAAGTAATTCCCCCGTTTCCTTCCTACCTGCTTCATAAGCAGAATAGAATCACATAGCGGTCATCAGTCAAGGCACTCTCTGCATTCACTGATGACCGTCTCTGTTTATATACACACAGAAATCCGATATTCCCAAGAGCAGACGGGAACATCGGATTTCTATCTATTATAACGCGTAAGGTTTTGTCCGTTTAGTCAATCGTAACGAAACGGTTGTCTTCGAGTTTCACATGGTGAGCAAACGAGGTGCCGCCATCGCTTCTTACAGCCGAAAGGTCAATGCCACGGCTGATGAGTTCATCGATAAGAGCCCTATCGTGAGCAGCGCGTGCCGAATTAAAGCCACGGCAACCAACCTGGCGATTAAATGAGTCTACAAGTGAAGAGAGGGATTTTGCTGCGAAACTTGCAGCGAACTGATCATAAAGAGAATTGTTCATAATGACTTGTTTTTGAAGTTAAAGATTATCTTCCACATCGTACCTTTACCACCGCGGCTGTCAATAGCTCGGTTGGTGCAGAGTTAAACTGCTCTTGATGTTTCGTTGGCAAAGTTATGCAATTCTTTTTAATAAATCCGCTTTTCGAGTCACGAAAATGCAAATGCATCGCATTCTCCTCTCATTCCCTCTCATCTTCCTTGTTGAATCTCTAAGGCTCTACTTTCGCAATCATGTAGTACGGTGCACGGGGTCGACCTCTCTTCTCGAGCAGTCCCTCTCGAACAAGGCGGGAAAGCACCTTATAGGCAGTGGTGCGACCATAGCCAGAGAGCATTTGGAAAGACGGACGATCCATCACTTCACCAGGATGTTCAGCATAAAACGTTCGTATGCGGTCTATCAATTCAGTATCAGTATATGTGGGAGATTTCCTCACCATCTTGTCGGCTCTGCGGAATGCCACTTTGCCAAAGTCTTTCATGAGTGTGGCTTTGGGCTGGAAGTTGACATTGTCTATGCGTAGATGGCGGGCTATTTGCTTGTCTGCAGCATCTGTGATAGGTTCATCGCTCGAGATTGAGGGCGAGAAACTACCAAGTTCTGGCACTTCCACACGTATTCCCTCTGTCAAAGCTTGTGCCATTACTTGCGCCATAGCGCTCATCACACCTTTCACATCGCCTTCAGTAGCTGTACAACGTTCTTGTATCATGTGGCAGAGCTCGGCTGAGGTAATGCGTGCAGAATGTGCCAATACGGGGAAGTAGCCACGCAGTTCTTCGTCCTTTGCGTGCGGTATTTCTTGGAGTTTGAATGTGATTGCCATAAATATTGAAGTATAAAGTATTACAAGCTATTGAAGTGTTTCGATATAAGATAAGAAGTCTACCCACTTGCAGCACAGGTGAAGCGTCTCGATTCGGCTTAGCAGCCTATGAGTAGACTTCTTGACCGGCTCGTTTTCATTTGCAGATAATCATTCTTCTGTCTGCGTATGAGCATCCTTCCGTTCACGGATGGGCATCTTCCCATCGTTCACCGCTCGGTGAACGATGAGTCACCGCCCAGTGACTGAGCGTTCAACGCCCAATGAACGATCGTTCACCGCCCAGTGTACAACGGCAAAGTTATCAAAAAGAAATGGAACGGCCTAAGTTTAAGCATGATAATGACGAAGTTTTGTATATGGCAAATAAAGCATTAAAATCTCTTTCTCAAGCTCTTCGCAAAAGTCTTCTGCAATCAGAATAATTCGCGAACTTTGTCCTTGCTAATCATTAGTAACTTATTTCTTGATTTCACTATAAGGTGGTTCTATAAATTCTGATGATGGGATTTGTATGGTATTGGGAGTGTATTTTTGATAGTAAATGAAGGAGCCTAGCGGGCTATGTGACTGATTTTACTATCAAACATGGTGCAAGGCGAATGCAATCAAGTTAGCTTGAATTGCTGAGCCGCAGCCCATGTTCTCAAAGAAAAAGGCGCTTTCAAGACCATGCAAATCGCACATCGTAATTGGGTATCATAAATTTCAGAATTTATAGAACCACCCTATAAATATACCGCTCATTTAGTGTTGTGTTCCATTATAATCGGAGAACAGGAATATTGGAACACAGTTTCACACGGTTGGCAGACTTCAGTAATCCTCCACTACTTGTGAGTTGTAAAGACCCATTGGAAGCCGATGGCTTCCGCTGTGGCACATACCATCTTGATGACACATCGGAGGTGTTTGCTGCAAGTGATGCACTGTCGCATTATGTGTTGATGATGTACGAGCTATCGAAAAGGTCAGAGTTTGAAAGCGAGCTTATGGAGGTACAGATGAAGCAGACTCGCAATTCGCTGCTGCTCCAGATGGCTGAGAAAAAATCTTTTGATTTTGAAAATGATGTAATCACTCCGTTGTTATCTAGCGCTGAATCAGAATACACGTTTAAATCACTTTTGGAATCATTGTACTCCCAAAAAGTGATTGAAGCGGATGATTATACGCTAGCTATTTTATAAGAACATAGAAGTCCTCATTAACAAGACGATAAGGTTATCCATGCTGGACAAACCTATAGCCTTACTAAAGTTTTCCCCCCAAAGGGGGGGGAAACTTTAGAATTTTACATTACATAAAAGTCGTTGACAAGATACAGATCCTTGCTTGCTCGCGTCATGGCCGTATACATCCATTGATAAACGGCAGGCTTATCCATTTTACCTATATTACGAGGAAGATCCAAATACACCGTATCCCATTCACCACCTTGTGCCTTGTGACAAGTTAGAGCATATCCCCACGTGCAACGAAGTGCATTAAGGAATGGATCTTTGCACATCTCCTGCTTAAACTCCTTCGACTTCTGATAAATATTTCTATCCTTCATACGATAATAGAAATCAATAAAGAGATTGCGATTTTGCTCAAGTGTAATGTTCGTGGTGTTTTGGTATAGGACATTCTCCACTAAATATTGTGTGTACCTTTTCTTTCGATAGAGGTCTCTTACTGTCACGTAAAGGAAACTCAGTCCACCTTTTCTAAGCCGGAAAGCACCTGCAAATCCTTCTGGAGGATTATCTACTGATTGTCCTTGACTGAAACACGCTTCGCCTATTTCCTCTACTACAACGAGATCGCCATTCATCAAGCCAGAGATCAAGTTATTCTGCGTAACAAGCAAGATGTCTCCCACTTTCAACTCTAAGGATGTTCCTCCCAACAAAGGAGGCCTTACGATGTCTGTTACATTGTTGCACTGTCGATTGGTCTTACATATTAAAGTGCACGATTCATATCCACTTTTCCTTACATTGTCTATATAGCGTGAATAGAGTTCCGCCTGAGAACTTAACAAATGGATGTGAGCATAGCCTCGCAAAGGAAACTTTGCCCATGACCAAGGTTGTGGTTTCAAATAAAGATTACGCAACTTGCTGGCAGCTACAGGAATATCATTATCTCCTCGCTGACGCATGATTTGCGTCAGTTCTGCCTCTTTTACGTCTTTCTGAAAAGTTCGCGCTATGTAGCCCGCTGATAAAGCGGGTGAAATATCTTGATTAATTGGAGGTAATTGGCATTGGTCACCAACAAAGATGAACTTACCTTTCCAACCAGATTCAAACAGATCAGCGAGGAGTCTGCCACTACCAAATCGTGCTTGACTAGTGGTCACGACCTTATTGTCAGATATCATCGAAGCCTCATCTATTATATAGACATAAGATTCAACATCTTCATATTTGTGCGATTTCAGTTCGAATTGCAAGAATAGCTCCTGTGACTTATCTTCCTTGTCCTTTTCTCTGTCTTTAGCCAATACTTCCAGCTCCATGTTTAGATCGTCAAAGCTATATATCTCACTATGCACCGTAGTAGCAACATATCCCGTTAAATCAGAAAGAATCTTAGCCGCTCTTCCCGTTGAAGCCAGCAACCTGAAGTTGACTGATTGTTCAGCAAACGCTTGTATGATGCGTTTCATCAGCGTAGTTTTACCTGTACCAGCATAGCCTCGCAAGATAAATACTTGCGAAGTATCATCTGTTACGAAATCCATTATATGATCGTAAGCGTATTGCTGACCTTTGTTCAGTTGCAAACTATTATGCTCCATATTCTCTGAATCTTGTAAAGTTGTATACTGACTTTATTCTTTCATTACCTTGTTCCTCTACATTGCGTTCAGCACACGAAGCGATACACAGAATACCTTTTGCTTGCAGACGGCTTATGAGTCCGAAGCAGAATGTCATTTCTCCCATGATGTGGACGGTTACGATATGGTCTGCCGCATACTTCAGAATAGTCTGCTCATAGTCAGCTATCAACTTGTCTAACTCTTCGCTCGACATCTCTGGTCGTACTTTAGGAAAATCCATATCTACACATGATCCATATTTGATAGCCGCCTCTCGCTGCTTCTCATCCCATACAGAATAGGGATGATTGGAGAGGTTGAGAAGAAGTTTTGGTTTTTCGAGATCTGCAGCATCAAACAAAGGACACACTGCATCTAAGCAATTCTTGGCATTAGCTTTCAGACTATTACAAAGTTCTTTACTACTCTTAGGCTTTATGAAACCGGCATGATTGACTTGATTTCGATTAGCTGACAATGGAGCATAAGAACCTCGTGCTTTTTTTATTACATCAGAATTAAGCAATTGCCTTGTTAAATCAACATATTGTTTCAAGTATCCTTTCCATCTACTTTCATCCTCAACATCATTCCTTGATATGGCCATTATTGACGACATATAGTCTCTAAAATTCGAAATCTTCTTATCCTCTTTATCAGCATCTGCAAATGGATTCAAATCCTTGAAGTGCTCGCAAAGCAGGGTGATAATACTCTCTTGGCAAAGTGTATACCCTTGCTGAGTCATGCCATATTGTATGCACCATTCTATGGCAGCTTTTAGATTTTGCGCTCCATTTACTCCGAAACCATTCAGCTGTGATTGCATTTTTGAGAACAGGCTCCCCATTGGAGCAGAGAAACCCAATGCCTGGAGTTGCTGCAGCGTTTTTTGTAAATCCACAGCATGTAAGCCATTCTGCAATTCGAGTCCGCGACAAGTAGCAAGACTCTCATCCATGGCTGTTGCCTCACTCCTTAGCGACTGGAAAAGTTTTCTTTCTGCCTTGTTAGATGCCGACTGCATAAACATCTCGGAGATTGAACCCATCTTTCCGAACTTCTCAAACTCTGCGGCTCCCATTGTCAAACCTTGAAGCATCGTAAGTGCACTTAAGTCCATCAGCGGGGCTTCGTTAGCCTGACGATCCATAGCCTCAAAGTTTCCATAAGTCAAGCTGCAGATACTTGCTTTTTTCATAAACGAGGCATACTGACAGAGCACAAGTATCATCATCGGTAAATAACGGAATCCATGCGTAATGTCTATATAAAGTCTATCACCATCTTCAAGCTTATTATACATGGCTTCGAACACTTTCCACATTTCCTCCGTATTCAGTCCATCAGGAATATCCACGCCCTCAATCTTGGCCGCATAATGCTTTTCTTCGAGCACTTGTTCCAATCGTATATATTCCTGTGGTTCTTCGTTTGCCCCATATCTGCTTCTCACTTGCAACGTTTTATCCCAATTCTCTTGACGAGCCTTTTCCGTTGTAAAAATGTACACGGCATCTCGTTCAGTCCACTTCTCCACCTCAAGCATATCTAATGTTGCCTCTTGTACAAAACGGGTGGGTGCAGACTTAAATTGTTTCTGTGCATCAACATAGCTGCATTTATTGTAAAAGCCAGTGCCTAACACCGACAGAAAAACTCTTCTTCCCATTACTTTATTTCTTATTTAATTCCGTCAATGACTGATTGAGCATCTTAAATAGCTTTTCTGTAGACTGGCTATTCAAGTCAAAACACATTACATCGTTTTGTTCACACTTTTCTCGCGTTATATCATCTGTTGGAGCCAATGATACAAATAGAGCTTTGCTTGCCATGCCGCTATAATTCTTCACGGCCTTGCTAAACTTGTCGATATTAGTCTTATCCAATATTTGAGTTTTACACTCTACAAATAGCAGTCGCTTACCCGTGTTCACCACGATATCAATTTCATTCTTCGGGTTATTGTTCTTGTAAGGAAATTCTACATTTAGCCACACTTCTTTTGCTTGTTCCCATTGTGACAAAATCTTTGCCACCTTCAACTCAAACCAATGACAGAAAAAGAACAATTGAATAGCATGAGGAGATTTCAACGTCTCAAAATGGTGTAAGCCCTTTTTACTATAAAGGCATACCTCTACACTATTTTCATTTTTATCCCACTCTGCGTAGCTATTTCCAGATTGAATAATACCCTTACGTTGATTTTTGATCTTGTTCACTTCGTTCTTAGCAGAGGGATTGCCCACGCTATTATAAGCTGGGATAAAAGCACCCTTTCCACGCAAGGCCTCTGTTTTCTTTATCACTTCAAAGTCCTCTTTTGTATATTCCTCAAATGGTGTATACGACTTTACAGGAGAACCATAAAGTTTGAAAATCGTCTTGGCATTTAGTTGCACATCGGCATCATGCTTCTGCAAGGTCTCTATGTTATAAAGTCTACAATTTTGGTCTACATAATAGAAATCTGTATACGAACGATTCTGAAAATACTTATATAAGAATATGGACCATAGTTTTGTTCCTCCAGTCAAGTTCACCGAGCATGGTATGCCGTCGTTTATCCACGCCACGCTATCCGCTATTTTGTTGTAAATAGCATCCATTTTAGTTGTAGACAAACAGACTTTCTCAAATTGATCTTGTGAAAGGACACCCTCATCAACGAGTACCTCGATAATATTATTGGCATCGGTCTCGGTCTGAGCAGAATGCATCAGCACCACTTTTGTGGGGTTCAATACCTTAATAGCAAGATATACTGGATACGTTTGACCTCCTACGATAGCTATATGTACGTGTTCCATTGTCTTTTGTAATTCTTTGTTGATTTTTGAGAGTATTAGGCTTTTCTTTCATTTCATCGTACCATGTTTGCAGCACATGAGCATCAACATAAGCAGATAGCAATTGCCAACCTTTTGATTTTTTCAGGTCGAAAGTATCCCATTGCTTTTTTTCTTTTTTGAAAGCCTTATCTTGCGGCAAGTGCTCCACAACATGCATGCGCAAAGTCTCTAGTTCTTCTGCATTGAAAGCATTCTGTCCTGCTTCTTTCAGCCATTTCTTCAGTTTGCCCGAGAGCGTGCCTATAGCGAAAGCCTTACTAATGTGCTCTTCGAATGAGGATACCATATTCGATGCATTCGCAATTTCGGTAAGCAGCGTGATTTTTTGTTTAAGGTAATCACTCTTCAGCTTTTGCAACTCTGCAACACGTGCATCAAAAGATGAAATGCCAAATTCTTTTTCCAAGGCTTCATAATCATCAATAGCTTGTGTCAATACTGCCACATTGCGATCACAATCTTCTGCATTTTCGCATTTATCCACAGATATCAAAACTTTCACACTTTTCTCTATCGCATCAGCATGTGTTTGCGCTTTGCCCTCAGCTTCAGCCCTTGCTCTCTCCGCGGCTTGCTTCTTTACCTCATTGCTTGCTTCCATTACATCCTTCATACTTACTAATGCGCGAGCTGCAACGGACTTTTCTTTCAGTGTAGTATAGTTTGCATTATTTCGGAAATGCTTATATTCATCAAGTTCCATCAGTCCCATTTCACTTGCATTATCATGTTCTGTCGCGATTGAAAGGAGGCTCTTGACTTTCTCTGAGTTCGCCCACAATTCGCCAGGATGATTTATGGAATAAAACTTCGACATTTCCCATTCAAACTCTTTCAAGTAAGTTTGTTCTTCCTGTTGAAAACCTTTCAATTCAATCTTTTTAATTGACAGGCGTCCAAAGCCAAACGACTTTCCTTGACCTATATTGTGATAAGAAGCCTTTGATCCGTGGAAGGTCAATGCCGAAAGCAAAGCCCCCACCTCTATCGGTCGCAAGTTGTGCACACTAATCTGAAATCTAAAAGTCAATCCAGGAGGTAGCAGCTTCATCGTTGTCATGACGTTCTCATTTCCATTACCTTTGGGAATTGTTGTCAAAGCGTTAGGAGCATGCACGCGATACCGCTTTCTTCCAGCCATTTCTGCATCGTCATCATTATAGGTCATATACTTCCCTTTGTTGATCTGACGCAAGTAAAAGGTATAATAGGAAGCAGATGGTTGGCCTAACACGCCCGCTTCAGATCTCAGTTGAGCATCATCAACTGTTTTGTCGGCGAAAGCATTTCCTATATGAACGCGTCCTTTCAGTGCCTCATCCTTATCGACATAGCCCCATATGCAATCGACGAGATCGTGTCCGTCACCCATCTGATGCTGCCTTACACAGTCACTAATCCGATATTTGTACGGATAACGGAAGTAACGGGTCAATCCCAAGATTGCTACCGATCCTTTTCCATCCTTCTTGTAAAACACTGCGATAGGATCTCCCGAGTTCAGTTTCTTAATAAGTGTCTGTTTGCCATCATTATCTTTGTTATATCCCGATGGTTTATAGACTGTTTTGAATTTTTCAATTACCTCACTGCTTACGTGAATATTCTTTTCTATCACATTGCCAAATAGATATTCATATTTCTTTTTTTCCATGGTTCCTGTACACACGAGCTTGCGCCCTTTCACGACAGGATAGCCAAGTAATTCATTCTTTTCCAATGCGCCTTTCTTCTCTACTTGACAATAGAGGGGACATTCACGACGGAGTTTCCCTATCTCTATGCGACAAGTATTCTCATCGTATGCTCCGCAATCGTCAAGCAGATATTCATCCCTCTGATAGTCATATCTTAGCCATCCGCAATAAATGCCCATTTTCATTTGCTTCATATATTCTGGTTGCAAAGGGCTAGTTTTGGCATCGAAACTTCTGAAGCCATAGAAGTCATCGTTGTAAAAGTCTTCCTTTAACCGGGCGAAAGTGAGCACTTCCATCACGCTACGCAACATGCCTTTCAGACTACTTCCTGGAAGGAAATAGCGTTTTTCTCCATTAGGCATCGTCACGTGTGCAGAGAACTTTTCCTTTTCACTAGTCGAGGCTCCCACTCCATTTCGTATGAACAACGGCGTGTCGTTCACCATTTCCACCTCAACCAGCCCATTTTCGCCATCACTGAAAGGCACATCCATACTAATCTGCTTTACCCATGAAGGGATATAGACATCAGCGTTGAGGGGCACGAAGTTATAAGGTGATTTCAACTTATAAGATGATTTATCTTGATTTCCCATAATGCTACTACTTTTCGAATCCAACAAAAACCAATGCTTTCGGAACGAGCGTTTTCATTCCCAAGCACAAACTATCTTCCTTCCCCATCCATTGTTGCCAGAAGAGAAGGTCCCGATTGTTCATGCGATTGCTTTCGTACGCCACGATATCGGCAGCATATCGTTCACGCACATTCACAGGCACTTCGTGGCAAGCTACATGATACTTACCATCCCAGTATCGGATGCTATACGATTTTCCTTGACTAGCATCATAGAGTTGCGCTTCCACGATAAAAGGATTTTCTTCTGCTACCAAGTTGGGCACAAAGTATTCACTGCCATCTAACACTTGCGGCACAGATTGATCGCTGTACCATACATAACCTTCATATTTTGCTTTTTCCATAATGTGGTTCATCTTGTAGGATAACTTGTAGGATAAATGGTTTCGTCATTACATTTCAACGTGCCTTGAAATAGGCCAAGACCACGATTAGTAGCTCCTCCGAGCGGGAGCATTCCCTTGCAGAGGTCGATGAGTGCTTGTTCGAAAGCTTCCATTACTTCAAGATCGATCTGTTGTGTCACGATGATTTCCGTATGCAGTGGATGTCCTTTTCCATAACTCACCGACTCTGTAAAGAGAGCACCATCCACGGTTCCACCCGTTAATCGGTCTATCCTTACATGGTTGAAAGTCTTGGTCGGCGTATTCTTTAAAATAATATCGCTAAAGAGAACTTTTCCTCTCATTGTTTGCTTATCCCTCGTATTCGGCGCATTGCCGAAGAGTTCATTTCTTACGGCATTTTCAATTGCTAGTGCTTTCAGTTCGTTCTCACTCTTTCCATCTGCAAAGATGTGCTTTTTCTGATTGTAATGGTAAAGTGTGCGATGAAGAATAGTCCCCTTTATGCTTGATGCAGGAATCAATGTCTGTCCGCTTATAATGCTCGGATTTCCAAATCCGTCCCATTCCACGCTACTTTCCGTTACGGGTATGACATCTGCATCGGCATTCCCCATACCAGCACCAAAAAGGAAAAAATCATCGGCTTCGAGCGCTAACTCATATCTGCGTGCTTCATCCTTCTGTTTCTGAATAGTAAGAATAAGCTGCTCGCCATCAAATGGCATCGACAAGTTGGAAGAATGCCGGAAGTAAGTTTTCAAGTCGTCCCAATTGGTCAGGCAATACATTCGGTAGCAACAATCTATCATCCGTATGCTGCCAAAGCCCTTATTGGCTCCACCGCCTATTCTGAATGTTTTTTCTGCCATGCACCCCATTAAGGTCTGTAACAATGTTAAGTCGGCTTCACTTGATAATTGCTCTATTTCAAACACGAATCGCGTACCTTTTATCACTACCTCTTCATCAAATTTGCCAGCTTTTTCAGCCACACCTCGATGCGATATGCGCACATGCTGTCGGATGGGGAGCATCTTGTAAGGTGCATAAAAGGGATCGTCCCAACATACTGGCTGCAGTCCGTCCATAGCCACACCTTCTTTACCTATCATGCGTGCTTCCGAAAAAATCAGTTCTGACCCATGTTCCATGCCTTTCCGCTGAGAGCCAAAATATCTATCAGCCTCTTCCTGTGGAAGTTCTTTACGAAGCACACCAGCAAGCGTCGTTCCTGGTATATAAGGAAGTCCGTTGACATCGCGCATCACTTCATTGTCTGTCAAGATAGATTTTTTTCCTGATCCTATGCAGAGTGGAGTCTGTGCCTCAATGGTCACTCTCACCACTAATCGATAATTCTTCGTTGCCGTCATCGTCGTCATGCTTTTATGGTTTTAGCCATTTCCGAAGCTAAGTTCACTAGGGTGCGTTGTAGCTGTTCGTCAGTAATATCCTTGCAAAAATCTTTCAGTAACATCAGTCGTCCCTTCTCTGCCCATTTATCTTTCGCTGTGCCATGCACTAGGTAGCCACGAGGAGCCGTAAAGAGTTCGTCTCGCAATACTTTTCCATCGGCATGAGCCATCGCAATACAACGGATTGTGCCCCATTGCGAAGCAAATGCTTTTCCTTTAAATCGCATTCCATATCGTTCAACAAATGCATTGACTCTTTCGTATATGCCATATTCTTGTTCTTGCTCTTTCTTTCGAGCTTGGAGCAAATCCATCAATGGTGTATGAGACAACGTCTTCTTAGCCCGACTCTCGGTCATCTTGGCAGGAGCCTTTTGGAAGATGAACGTAGCCCTTCCATCGGTGTTCGCTTCAAGGAATTTGGGATTATAAATCACCTTTCCAAATCCCTCATTCTGATAAGCACCCACGTAGGCACGGACAAAATTCACGCTCGATGGACATTTTGCCACAATCACGCTACCTTTTTCTATTCCACAACGATCCGTATCGTAAGCCTGGCGCTTATAGTTCCAAGGTGCATAGCAGAAGGTGCGAATTTGCGAAAGTTCCCAACATATAGAACTTCCCTCTGGCAGAAGGAGTTGCTGTGTTGTGGGCTGAAAAGTTGGCATTCCATCCTCGTCGTAAAAGACCAAACGACCATCGGCATAGATGGCAACGAGTTCACCATCAGCCTTATCATTGGCAGTTGCTTCGATAAAGGAGCAAGGTTGCACACTAACTAATCCATACTGTGCTGTGCGCGAACGTCCCAGATGCTTCTTTCCTGTCAGCGCATGGTCTATCATTGGAGCCACCTTGTCTGCAATGTCATCGTCGATTTCCACCATAAATGCCATTACAGCTCCCGCACGCAATGCTTCATAGCCATACATACATTGGTCTTTGGAACAACGACGTTCTCTGTCGTAGGCCGATTTCACTGCAAAACTCTTTTCTGCATTAGCAATAATAGCCTCTCCTTGGGGAGTGAAGGCATAGAAGCCGTTACGAAGTTGCTTCAGTTGCTTTTCTCTGATTTCGGTAATCCAGGGCTGAGGTATACGATGAGAAACGTAGCACTCTTTGTCCATTGTGCTCAGTTTTGGATAGAATAAGGCCGCGGGAGCCTTCACACTCCTCGTGCCATTCACAACTATATGAGCATCACCGAACCTAACCATCCCGCTATGAAATATCAGCCAAGCTGTGTGTGCATCAACCTGTGTATATAGCTTGCTTGCCGTGATTCCTAGAAAGTTGTTTCCAGGTATAAAATCGAGTGTTTGGTCCGTTCCTTCTGTTGCCGACTTTGCATTCAGCACTATATCGGTGAGCAAAGTGCATTGATAGGTCAACGTTTTCATGCTTGGCCTCCTTCCATCTTTAGGGTGCAACGTCCGAGTCCTCGGTTACGTCCCACTCCGAGTCGTTTTATCAGTTTCATGCTATCTGCTATAAGCGCGGTGCAATCATCGGGCACATTGAGAATACATCCCTCTAATTGGCATGGCACAGTCACCTGCATTTTTCTCAAACTATGCTCACGCGCCGTTCCCGTCTCAGGATCAATCGCTGTGGCCGAGAGGCTATCGTAAAGGAAGTTCTTTAGATCAACGCTGCTTGCCAAAGCTTCGCGTTCTTCTTTCGAGAGGATAGCATTGCTGAAGAAGCACGTTCCTTTTTTCGGTTCTACACTTTCAGTGTTTAATTTCCCTAGGCAAGCATCAAGGTCGGCTTGTCCATATTTTTCGGGACAAAACTGTTGCAAACTTTCAGCAGCTTCGCGTAGCAATCCCTTGAGCGTCTTTCCTGGCACGTAGGGAAGTCCGTCGGTGTCTTTCACCACGAGCAAGTCCACATCGGCACCCGCAGCGAGCCCCGAGCCACAATGCCAATAAGAATGAAAAGTCAGTGTATAGGCTATATCTTTCATGATTATTTTGTCTTTTGTGAAACGATTGCGTGATAGGCCAACAGGTCGTAGGCCATGCTTGCCTTCACTTCATCCGTGCGCGGCTGTTCGCTCGTGGCATTTTCAAAGAGTTTTTTCATTTCTTCGGAAGGACGCATAGCTAGCGCACGTTTCTTCACCTGACTGGCCATTTCTGCATGGGAGTGCATTGCCGTCAACCATTTTCGTATGGCCGACTTCACAGCATTACCCTCGTCACTTTCATCGAGACAGCGCACTTGAGTTAGCAGACGATCAATGGTACATCGTTCGGGTTCCTCATGCAGATAGTATGGTCCATACTTAAAGCTATGTCCCTTGCTGGGAGTAAGTTCACGCTGTTCTATGCTTTGGAAATCTTCCGTAAAGCTATCTTGCACTTTGTAGAACATAAGGCACGAAGGTGCGAGCCCATCGTGCGCTCGCAGTCGTTCCGCATGCTTAGCATCAGCCTTTGCTTGCGAGCAGAGGTTTTCTGCCAACTCATAGCCATAATGGAAAGGATAGGACGACTTGATAAAGGCCACGCCCGCACAAGCCGTTAAGTAAGGTTCTCTGCCAAAGAGTTTGTGCACAGACAAGATGCCACCTAGCAATCGAGCAGTTTCTTCCTCAAAGTATTGAATATAAGCTTTCACGAAAGGAAGAGCCACGTCGCCTCGGCACACCACTGTCAAGTCATCCCCACCAAGCACGATAGGACGCATCGGCACTATGCCCCGTCGGTTGCGCCTCTGATTGTCTGCGAGAGAATCGAACGCTCGCCGAGCAGCCGTGCAAGTGGCCTCATCGAGTTTCTGGGAAAAGAGAGCAAATATCTCTTTATCACCTCCCACCTTTTGCACCACCTGCCCGAGTCCATTGCCATCGGCGTGGATTATGGCTATCCAGTCATTTTGTCCCACGAAGTCCGTAATATTCTTACTTGTACGTGCTTGCAGACGTTGTGTATCGCCCATCATTTTGTCGCATAATCGTTGCGTTGCATCATACTTCTTCGACTTTTCTTTGCCTTCTATGACGGCGGGCAATCCCGTCTTGCTTACACGCTTCATGCCTAGCAAGCCAAACTGCAGATTCGTAGCAGGCAGATTGCGCTGAATGCGTAACTTGCGTTCCAATTCATTGGATGCTTCCTCAAATTGAAGTCCATCTTCTATGGTCACCACGGCTTGGCTCAGTGTGATGCCTGGAGCATATTGCATCACCCGCTTGGGAAATTCTAATACTGCTCTTTCACAAGCCTCACGCGTAGCGAAGAGGTATTTAATATTGCCTGCAGCTCTTATGACAGACTGTCCACCCTCTTCTTCAAAAGGTTTGAAGATTCCGTCTTCATCGGTCGTACAGATGCGTTCCACCTTTGCACTTGCTTCCACTATATTGCGTAGTTCGTTGCTTTTAAATAGATAGGATTGAATGCCTTGCACCGAGGCACCATATAGGTAATGTTGTTTCATAATATATTATTCCAAGTATGCTTGTGTGTGGTGTCTTTCAGTTTTCAATGGTATCTTGTGTTTTTCTTGCTAAAATTTGCAGTTTCGCTCAGTATGCCAAATCCTAAGCTATTGCCCTTGCCAATTCCTATTTGAAAAGGCAGATTAAGGTTCGTTTTAAACATTAAATCGAATGCCATCATCTTCACACCTTTGTAGTTCACTGCATGAGGCTGCATACAAATATCAGTGATACGTACGATGAGAGCCACGTCAATGTATACTCCCAATCCACTTGCCATCGACAGTAAATTGCCCGTGAGTATGCGTTCCAACATTCTTACTCTCTCTGTCAAACTGTCTGTTTCTCTATACTTTCTGTAATTATCAGAATTAAGAGGGAGCCAGTTGTGCAGCGCATAATGCAATTGGGCTTCAGGCTCAACACCAAATTCGTGCTGCACAAATTTCACATCTGCCACCTGCAACTGCATTTTGTGCTTCTGTCCTAAGCAGATAGGATTCCAATCGTCGGCCACTACCCGTCCCATCACCTGCAGGCCTTCTTGCATGCATACGATTGCAGCTTTTCCATTCAACCGTTTGTATTGTATCAGCGGATAGGAATATCTGTAGTTGCCATCTTCATGATTGTGCAGCAATACGCTGCTTTCTTGTCCAATGGCTGCAATGATAGCCCCTCTGAAAAGCGGAACCTCATGAGCCGCTATCTCATTGGCAAACTGTATCGTAAGTACATTTAATTTCATGGTCGGATGTAATCTGTAAGCATCAGTTCAAGTTACCGACCACAAATATAGACAAAAAAACCGAATGCTGCTCCTTTCCTTTTGTTTTCAACTTTTACTCTACATAATAAATCCTTATTCTATTGGAATATGGTCTACGACGCTAAATCTTTAGCAGCTTGGGCAAAAGAATTGGCTGTCTTAATCCTTATTCTATTGGAATATGATCTGCGACGGAAAAGAATATGAACGTATTGTAAGATACGTTGAGTCTTAATCCTTATTCTATTGGAATATGATCTGCGACCGATGAAAGAATTTCGTTTGTCCTTGACAAAGAAGTCTTAATCCTTATTCTATTGGAATATGATCTGCGACAATGAATTAAAAAACTTCATGATAGAGCATTTTGATGTCTTAATCCTTATTCTATTGGAATATGATCTGCGACTTGTTCTAAACAAATTACAGAGTGTGGGCCAAAAAGTCTTAATCCTTATTCTATTGGAATATGATCTGCGACGGTCATTAACATGTTCTTTGATAAGCACAAAGAGTCTTAATCCTTATTCTATTGGAATATGATCTGCGACTCAATGAACAAAGAAGACTTGAGAGCACTGCTCTCGTCTTAATCCTTATTCTATTGGAATATGATCTGCGACTCAATGAACAAAGAAGACTTGAGAGCACTGCTCTCGTCTTAATCCTTATTCTATTGGAATATGATCTGCGACGAGGGAGAAAAGCGCAGAAATGGAACGGAAGTATATGGTCTTAATCCTTATTCTATTGGAATATGATCTGCGACTTGAGAGTTTACGCAGGTAAGTGGAGCGTGAAATCGTCTTAATCCTTATTCTATTGGAATATGATCTGCGACTTACACAACAGACATTGTTGGTGTTACGCTTAGTGTCTTAATCCTTATTCTATTGGAATATGATCTGCGACTGCTGGTAAGTCTAACGGAGAAATCCTTACTGCCATGTCTTAATCCTTATTCTATTGGAATATGATCTGCGACATGGAAAAGAATTTGTTCAAGATTCAAGTATGTAGTATGTCTTAATCCTTATTCTATTGGAATATGATCTGCGACAACTAAAATCGCAAATCATTGACTTTCAAACACTTAAGACTTGAGAAGGACTTCTTCTGAAGCTAATCTATCCAAAGTATGTACCTTTTTCACCTGCAAATATAGGAATTTTGTTTATAGCAGATTGCATTTTGGCCATATAAAATTCGGACATGGGATAGCGCGCACGCGTTTTAAGACGCATACGTATTCACTTTACACAGGGCAGAACTTATAGTTTGTAAAGAAAAGAGCACAAAGCCTATCGGCAACAGGTTGTAAAGTGGAAATATTCAGAAAAACAGTGTGGTACGAGAATGCGTGATCAAATCAATAGCAAGATTCTTTCCTATAACCTTCATCGAACGCATAATGTCGGTAGAGACTGGCACCACCATGATACTGTCTTGATTTTCATAACACCCCTGCACTTCTGTCAAATCCTTGCGAATGGCCTCATAGGTGGCTATAGGCAAGTCTGCAAGAAAAATGGACTTCTGCACACGCGTACACCCTTTCTCCTCCAAATACTTGGCCACTAAACGACGGACTTTATTGCTCTCTATATCATACATTACGAAGAAAAGCATATTGCCAGGATTACGTGTGGGACTTTCTATCATACCCAATATCTTTTGAATTCTACATTTCAAGTCGGGAAGTTCGCTGTCATCAATTGGAGTCTCCCGAGGTATAACACCCTTGCTGCGTTCCGGCTCCATACCGCTTGCTTTTAGTTGCTGAAGTTTTTGCAGCAAAGTAATGGGTGGTCGTTTCTTGCGAGGCATAGTTATTCCCTTATATTTACATGTTGGCGTAATTAGTAAACAAGCTGACAAGTTGACTGGTTAACAGGTAAGTTTGCCAGTCAGCTTGTAAACCCGTTAACCGAAAATTCCGCCAACGGGTTTATATTTGTGAGATTTTACAATGGCTACTGTCACAGGACAAAGCCCTTCTAACGTCTGCACGCCGTTCAACAGTCAACGCTCCGTGAGCATCTTTTCCTTTGTCCCGAGTTGAGCTACTGCATTCCAATTCCACGTATCTTTTTTCTTGTTATAGACGAGGGCGGCTATAAAGCCGGCTTGGCTACCATTCTTCAACTTATACTTTTCTACCAAAACAGGACTAATATAGCATGAGATGGAGCCTTGATTGATAAAAGCGAAGTTGGCATCAGTCTTGCGATTGACGGTTCCTTTTAGCTCTTTGATGTAAGAACTTGTCTCTGGGTTGTGAATGTCCAGAGCATCGGCGCGCTCAACACTGACTATCCTTGCGGTTCCGCCGCGCTTCTCATACAGATACAACTTCAAGAGCATGCCCTCGCTAATAGGGCCATCTAAGTATTTATCCTTAAGCATCAAGTGCTTGTGTAAGCCATAGACCACATGCACACCTTTCACTTTGATATTGACATAAGTCACTATAGCTATGTGCTCTTGCGCTTCCGACTTCAAGATAGCATTTGTCAGCCTTTGAAATGGCACTGAAGGCTTTCCCCTCGGACAGGCCTCTTTCACCTCTGGCCAGCGCATTAAATCCTCTAGTTCATGAGGTATGTGCCACCCCTGCTGCTGATAGCAAGTTGCTACCTTATCTATCTGATAACGGGCATGACCATATTCACCACGGGCCATGTAGAGTTGAGCCAAGCGCATACGCACTTTGCCAAGAAAAGTTTCTTGCGTATTACAAACGGTGGCACGGATAAGGCAAGCTAACTGTGTATCAGGCTCATCTTTGTAGATTTCAGAAAGGAGTTGCCACACCCAAAACTCCGACATTTTCTTGTAGACAAATGGCATTACGCGCTTCAAAGCCTCATCACGATTGACCCCATCAGCAAGAAGAAGTTTACCACAAAAATAGCCAGGGTACGTCATATCGGGATATTGGTCGGCAAGTGCTTCAATCTTGGGAATGAAGGCACGTATTTGCTCTCTGTCACGACTCAGGAGCAGCACCTTGGCATAAGTTATGTAAGCTTGCTCAGCCAACGACATAAGTGTGCGGCCATTATCAAGTTTGAAGGACGCATAGTCTTCCGGCATAAGATTGTCAAGATTCCACCACTCCAAGCATGCTTGCATTTTATCCCAACCCTTAAAGGCCAAGAAACATTTCAAGAGGAAGGAGTAAGCCTTGGAAGGACGGAAGCAATGTGTATGGGTGATGTTGAACACACTGTCTGCGAGAGCCATATTATCCTTGGGAGACAACTTTAATAACTCTGCCAATTTCCATAGCAAATTATCTATAATCATCGCGTCCTGCTCTGGAGTGAGTAGACTGAGGCTGAGCAGTAGCTCAGCGTGATTCAGGAGCTGCTTTGACTGACCATGTTCTAAGTCGGAGCGAACTTGATAATAGAGAGCCCAGCCCATGGCACGTTGCACCCACACGTCATTGGAAGTGATTTCGTATTCATCTGAGGCCTTCTTGAGGGCTTCATCTATCTGGCCATTTTTACACAGTATGATAATATCTTTAATGTTGGTCATAGATTAGGAGAAGATTAGAGGATTATTCGAAGTGGTTTTGAATTTCTACGATGAGATTTATCAGTTCATGATCGGCGACACCTATCAGCGACATGGGTTTGGCATAGGTCACGAAGCCTGAAGAATTAACATAGATCTTGATGTAGGACATTGTGTCAGAAGTATTGAAATAGTATATTACGCTGTAATCTTCAGGATGTTCCACCACATTGGTTATGCGGATATTGAGTCCGTCACAGGCAGAGCGAATAAGGTCATAAAGTCGTTGCATAAGAGGAGAGGATGGATCATAGTGGAACACTATCGGCATAGCGCGCTCATTGTTGAGAGCCATGAGCACTAAAGGCGTATGCTTCGATGGCACTTGAGCCACGGCTTTCAGAAAAAGTCCCCCTTTCTTGTAGCGAACGTCATAGCGCTCTACAGAGTCGGGTGTCTCGATAAAATAAATTTCTTGATAAGGCTTGCTCAATACATGGTGCACTCTATAAGGCGTAAAGGCCAAATTTTGACTGATACACATCCACTTGGCAGACAAAAAATCTGGAGCATCGGCTGCATGAAATGGTGAGTGCTGCACCTTGCCCAACAGGCGGCATTCAGCATTGACCTTTGAGCATTGCTGCACAGGTTCTATTCTGAACTTGCTGAAAGGCGTAATGTGCGGAAGATTGACCACATAGAGCCTCTCAGCCGCTCGCGTTGTGGCGGTATAAGTCCAACGCAGACAATCGGGCTTTAATCCCGTGCGACCAGAATAATCCACAAAAGCATTCTTCCATTCTCCACCCTGGCATTTATGGCCGGTTATGGCATAGCCGTATTTCACCCTTAAGCAGTTGTAGTATGCATCTTGCATCAAAACATTTATAAATTCCTCACTTCCCTGGTTCAATTTGGGGTGACGCATGCAAAAGTTTATATAGAGCGCTTTCTGCTCATCAACGCTTATGCTCGGGCGATCATTGTTGAGGAGGTCGAGTAGGAGCGTACATGGTTGAGGATTTCCCTTATGGTCTGCTATTGTGACTGAGGCGAAATGCAAATTCATAATTACTCGCTCACGCTTACCCGCCTTTTCCACATAGATTGGAGCAGACTGTTCTTCAGTGCCATTAATGCTGAGCAGGTGAGTGAACTCCCCATTCATCATATCAAGTGCATAATTGTTTTGTACTACCATGAGTGGATCTTGCGTACAAAGCGGCATGCCCGAAGCACCATACAAATGCTTCCTAATCTCAGCATTGTAGCCACTGGCTTCCCTGTTGGAGAAACATATAAGCACACAGTTCTCCCGACCATGCTCCTTAGCAGCAGCCAGATAAGTGGGCAAAAGCGACTCTGGAGCAAGTGTTTCCACTTCACCCTTTCGCTCGTCAAAGACCAATCTGTTTGGACGTTCCTCCTGAAGCAACTGACGTATCTGCATAGCATTCTTGAGTATTAAGCTTTCACCCTTTTGCCGAAGCACTTCGGTGAGTTCTGCCGTCTCTACCTTCAATCCTAACTTCTCAAAGTATGCAACACTAAGCGCCATTGAATCTTTATCGCCCACTGGCGGAAGTTGTGCAGGATCGCCTACAAAGAGAATCTTTCCTCCATCAAGGGGACGGGCAAAGGTTAGCAAATCGTTCATGAGATTATCTGTGCCGAACTCGTATATTTCCTGCCTGTTTGTCTTCGAGCTTAACATAGAAGCTTCATCTACGATCACCAGCGATTGGCGGGGAGCACGTGCCACGTCGAAATGAATGCGCAACTCTGTCGCTTGCAAATCGTCTACACGTTTGCTTTCGATACGGCCCTTTTCATAGATTGCCCTATGAATGGTAGAAGCACTATATCCAGTCTTTTCTTGCAGTACGCGCGCGGCCCTTCCTGTAGGAGCCATTAACAACGTATTTCTCTGGCTTGCATCTTGCACTCTCTCCACTATTTCCTTTACCATCGTAGTCTTACCCGTACCTGCATATCCCTTGAGGACAAACACAGAGGCATCACTCTTCAAAAAGGAAAGTATGCGATCCATTACCAATTGTTGCTGCTTGGTGAGTTTCATTTTTCGTAGTTTTTTTACCCGTTGGCGGAATTGATTTATGCTAACAAATATGAGTAGAAGGTGCACATACCGTTGATTATTAGTAAATCTAATAACATTAAAATTACTAAGTTTAAGCCAACTTATGTACGCACCTTTATACAAAATTCGTCAAAGTACTTGACATATGCAAGCAACACTCAGAAAATATTGTCAATTATTGCTATCCGGCAAAACACCAAAGCACAACTTTCCCGTATTAGCCCCTTTATAAATTATTGCTACCCGTTAGTATGTTTACGTTTTACCCGACAACAATAATACAAGAAGCAGAAAACTCCCGAACAAATTCTAAATGAACTGCACCCCAAAAGTTAGACACAAAACTTTTGGGGTGCATTATGTACAATACTTCGGTAAATTTTTATCGAAGTATTGTAATAAGTATTATCTGCGCAAATATTTTTAATTTTTTTACCCGTAAGTTGTTGGTTATTAGGAGCTTCGCAAAGGTCTTAATCCTTATTCTACTGGAATATGGCCTGCGACCTATCAAGAAATGGACACTAACAACACCACATCAGCTGTGTCTTAATCCTTATCCTATTGGAATATGGTATGCGACGTGAACTCAAAGGCGTAGATGTAGAATCAATAAAAGCGTCTTAATCCTTATTCTATTGGAATATGGTATGCGACAAACAATCTTATCTTCAATGACACTCTTACAGTAGGTCTTAATCCTTATTCTATTGGAATATGGTATGCGACGTTTTGGGATGATTTGTTTCTTTATTTCTGAAATTGTCTTAATCCTTATTCTATTGGAATATGGTATGCGACTCACTTACAAACAGGCTGAAAACGATGGCAAGGTAGAGTCTTAATCCTTATTCTATTGGAATATGGTATGCGACTGAAATTTCAAGTGTACGATTGGTTACATTGTTGATGTCTTAATCCTTATTCTATTGGAATATGGTATGCGACCAGTCAAAGGCATTCCATCACATCCTATGCTGAGGTCTTAATCCTTATTCTATTGGAATATGGTATGCGACAACAGACTTCTATGGTAATCACTACCCAGATAATGGTCTTAATCCTTATTCTATTGGAATATGGTATGCGACAAAATAGTTCTGAAGTTTATGCAAGAGATTGCAAAAGTCTTAATCCTTATTCTATTGGAATATGGTATGCGACGTGCCTGCCCTCTGGCAATTCGAGCAGTGCACAGACGTCTTAATCCTTATTCTATTGGAATATGGTATGCGACTCTTTTTTACTTTTAACATTTCTTCTCCCTTATCTGGTCTTAATCCTTATTCTATTGGAATATGGTATGCGACTCATAAAATCGTAAACCATTGACTATCAGACCATTAAGTTTATAAAAGATAATACACCTAACAAAAATAGGCAAAAGTTTGTACCTTTTATACATGCAAATATAGGTAATTTGCTTAGACCGGATAGCATTTCACATGACTATTTTTAGGAAACTTGCAAAATAGAGAAGTATACAAGCGGATTTCGTTCATGTAGCGAGGAAAAATCTCCATAGGGAAAAGACATACGCTTTTGCTCCATACAGAGACAGGAACTCCCCATAGCTAGGAAAGAACGCACAATCTCTGCATGGAGTGAAAGAAGGAAAGACGCGAAAATTCAGAAAAACAGCATAGAACGGGAATGTGTGATGAGGGAAAGATTCTTGCCGATAACTTTCATCGATCGCATCATATCCGTAGAAACGGGTATCACCATGATGCTGTCTTGATTCTCATAACACGCTTGCACTTCTGTCAAGTCTTTACGGATGGTTTCGTAAGTGGCTATAGGAAGGTCTGCTAGGAAAATGGATTTCTGCACACGCGTGCAGCCTTTCTCTTCCAAATATTTGGCTACAAGCCGACGTACTTTATTGCTTTCATGTCGTACATCACAAAGAATAGCATATTGCCGGAGCTGCGTTCAGAACTTTCTATCATACCCAATATCTTTTGTATTCTACACTTTAGATCGGGAAGTTCTTCCCAATCGGCGGCATGAGGTCGTGCCGATACGCCTATACTGCGTTCAAGTGGCATGCCGCTGGCCTTGAGCTGTTGTAACTTTTGCAGCAAGGTAATGGGGGAACGTTTCTTACGTGGCTATCTGCTTGATATTAAGCATATTCTTCCAAGAACCGTTCTATCAGTTCTGCCGTGATTTTATTGAGTTCAGGCGAAGTTCCTCCGCGCGGCGACTGTACCACTTTAAATCCGTGATGCCCATAGAACACGTTAATTTCTGCTTGTTTAAGTCCGAGTTTGAAACGTAATTTCTTTGCATACTGAATGTTGATGACCTCCGTGAGTTGGATACCACTTTCAGTAATGAAAGGTCTCAGGGCTTCCACAAACTCATCAAGTATGGGCGGCACATTGGGCTGAGGCTTCACTGCGAGATGCGCATGATATCCATGGAGCATTTCCTTAATGTGCCTCATCGCTTCATCGTCGGGATCACCACCAAGTAAATCTTCGGGCGAAGATGAGGAGGGAGCGAGTGCACTATCTTGCTGCTGCTTGAGATCGAATAGAGCAGAAGGATCTTCCTCTGGAAGACATGCGTGCCAGTCAATGGGAACGGACTGCGAACGATAGAACGATGCTGGATCAGAACTTACGAAGCAAGCACGACTCACATCGCATGTACGATCGTCAATGACCTGTTCTAGTCCGTTTTCAAACGAGAATTGGGCCACAAACGATTTATAGAACAATGTATAAAGTCCTGCATCGGTGCACTTTTCGGATAACCGGAAGAACACTTTTAGGCCATCGCCACTTGGCGAAACGAATGTGAGAGCCACACGTGAGTCTTTCTCGATACGATGACGCACATCCACTAGATCGAGACCTTTATCCATGAGATGATCAATATCGAGACAGAAGCAGTCTGTGCTGACAAAGTGGTCGATGCGCCGAAAGGCAGGTTCAAACCGCGCACATACCACGTAGGGAAGTGTGCGCTTAACACGTGCATACTGCTTGGTATCAAGCGTCCGAATGATGCGAAGCTGACGTAACGTGTTCTCCACAGCTTTTTCTGGATGAAGCAGCATTTGATGCAATTGCTCTAGTGAGATACAAACTAGAGAATCGGCGGGGCTTGTTAAGTTTTTTCCGTAGGATAACATAAGGCTATATATATTTCTTCAAGTTTTGTGCAAGGTTTTGTGTATAGAGCATCACGTGCGTGATGCGCGAACGCGAAAGGTTGTTGATGCTGACCACTTCGTCCAAATAATCGTTGATCGACTGGATGAGTATACGCCGTCCGAAGTCCTCGAGCCAACAAGCGCCATCAGCTTGAATGGAATAGAAATCAGTGGTCACGGCTTGCTGGTTAACCAAGCTATAGACCACGTAGTCCACCCATATACGATAACGCTCTATCACATCATACACTAAGACTGGGCGATTATAATTGTCACGATGAAGCACGCCCACGTAAGGGTCAATTCCTGCTTTGATGAGCAATCCCTCGAGTTTGCCATAAAGCATGCCATAGCCATAGTTGAGCAAAGCGTTCACCACATCGTGTGCGGGATGCTGACTACGCTGCTCGAAACGATAACATTCTGGAATGAAAAGGTTGAGCGTGGAGAAATAGATTTTCGAGGCCATCCCCTCCCACCCTCGGAGTTGAGCAGCGCAGTCGGCCACAGACTCTCCTTTTGCATCTAACACCTTCGTGCGATAGTCTTCCAATCGGTTGAGATTCCGCTCGCGCACCCTTAAGAGTGCAAGTTCATCGGAGTTCATAAGCAAGAGTAAAGCTTGCTGATTAGCTATCTTTTCAGCGATAAGCTGCTTAATCCACAGCAAGGCATCAGGGCTCTGCACAAAGTTAATTTGTCCCTTGCGTATCGTCGAGATCGATCCATAACGCGAACTCCATACGCGACCGACGGGCATACCCGCTTTTCCTACGAAAAGTACATCTATCTCGTTTTCGATAGCTAACATTACTGCATCACTCGTAATCTGTACACCTCTGCCTATCTGTATGGCCGTAATGCCCTGCAAGGATACTCGTTGCTCGCGTCCCTTGCTTCGTATCACAAATCCGTTATTATCTCTATTGATTGAGGTGCCAAAGGTATTGAGTATTAGTTCCATGTTTGCAATGTATTAGATGAAGTATATACAATAAGACTTTATAAGCGAACTCTATCAACTATTACAAGCCTATCAATTTAAGAACGAATCTTTTGCCCATGTATACTAGTAAGCACGTAGTAAAGAACATTGTAGCATTTTTTCTTCTCTATCAATCCTTGCTTGATGAAATGTAAAAATACTTTGGAGGCAGTGGTGTGTCCGTAGCCCGTGATGGATTAGAAAGTATGATCGTTCAACATAACATCAGGATTTTCCGCAAGGAAACCTCATATACGTGCCATTACGTTCTCTTCGGTGATCTTGGATAAAGAGTCCTTTCCTATTTGTCGGCTCTGCGGAATGCTACGCTACCCAAGACCTTCTTGAGCGACGTTTAGGGGCTTCGCATTTGCCATCCACAGATGTACGTTTTGCCATCCACAGATCAACATCTTTCCATCGTACACCGCTCGGTGGCAGCATTACCGCCGTCCGATGTACGATGACAAAGTTATCAAAAAGGAACGGAATAGCCTAGGTCTTAGCGTGATAATGACGAAGTTCTGAGTACTCCGTTCGCAGTTTACGCATTCATCTATTTGCAACGTATGTATTTATCTGTTTGCAAGGGGGAAAATTCTATCTACACAAAGAGAAGAATTTGCGTGCCCAAAAGAAAGGCTGTATCTTCGCGCCGAAAAGGCGAAGTAAGAAAGCTATTCTCACGCAGCACTGGAGGGAGGAAAGAATTTAAAAAGGAATAATCACTATAAAAGTGGCACCTTCGCACTTAACTTTTCCCTCGCTGAGCAGTATATTAGGTAGATATGACACACGCAGAGTTTGAACATATGATTCCCCACCTGCGCCCACTCATGGTCAGAGTGGGACGCGACTTCTTTGGCAATGCCGAAGATGCCGAGGATGTGGCACAGGACAGTCTGATTCGATTGTGGACTTACTGCGAAAGGCTCAACGCTCAGCGCAATCTAGAGGCACTAGCAGTCATGGTGGCCAAGAACGTCTGCGTGGAACGCTATCACAAACTTGGGCAAATACCCACCTCGCCTCTGGAAGAATCGCTCGCGCCATGCACCACTGAAGCCGATGCTCCACTTCTAGCCCAAGAGGCGATGCAACGTATCGACCATGCCATGCGCCAGCTCTCGCCTCGCGAACAGTCGCTTTTCAAAGCACGCCACATTGACGATAAGAGCGTGGACGAGATTGCAGCCGAAGCACATCTGCCCAAGCCCTCGGTAAAGAGCATGATATCCATGGCAAAAGCCAAACTTAAAAGACTGATTGACAATGAAAAATAAAAGAACTCTACTCAGCGACGAAGCGTTATACCAGCAGATGCTGAAAGAGCTTACACCTGGCGCACGCGAATATGATCGCTTGCTCGCGAGACGTCATCACGCCCAACGTCGTCGATGCTGGCCTGCCATCGTTCGTTATGCAGCAGCTTGCGTGGTATGCGTGATCTGTGGTACATGGGCTGCGTGGCATTTTACAAACAATATGTCTCAAGAGTCCACTACCGTCATGAATCTAAGTGTGCCGAGGAAACTTTCCCCTGCAATAGTTCAAAAGGTATCTTTGACAACTTCCGAAGCCCCACAACTACTACCGCAGAAGGCGTGCTCGCCCCAGCACAAACAGACAGTAATTAAAGTAACTCCCCCAAAAGAGGCCAATGAGGTGTCCATAGTCAAGGAGCAACCGCTCGAAATGACTGCCAGCACAGACTCCATATCCTCCAACGAAAGACAACAAATTCAAGAACAAATAGAAAACGCTCTATTTGAGTTGCAACTCATTGATACCGTAATCAACTATGCATTAACTTATCAAGACATCTACACATTATGAAACGCATTCTCATCCTCCTCGCCCTTGCATGCGCATCAGCCATGCAACTTCGGGCACAGTTTTTCCACGAAGCGTACAAGGAGCTAAGTTCTGCCCCACGAGCCCAACTCATCAACACGGAAGAGATTCAAGGACACGACGACCTCGACTCCCTATGCTATTTACGCGCATATACATTCCGTATGCCTTATTCTAGCAAGAGCGATAAAAACAAAATCGACAAGCTGATAGAGCGCATCCAATCGCAGTTCGAAAGCGCTAGCAAGAATTTGAATTCCTACTGCTCCATAGCTCCACTAAACAAGGGGAGTCAAATAAAATCGCGCCGCGTAGCCCACTTCTTCAAAAAAGGCGAACAAGAGTTTATTATTGGCGGCCCAGGACGTTGCTACATGTCCATGCGTTGTCAAGATACAGGTAATCCCTCGTATCGCACCGCCGAGGGCATGGAATGGTGGCTCTACAAAGAGGGACGAAAAGAAGAAGTGAGATTCAAAGTATTCATCCTTCATGGTCTCATGGGGAAGAGCCTCAGCAGCACACCCACTATTAACTTTGGAAGTGCGCATACCGTGTTCGACACCAACATCAAAGTACTCCGAAAACTCACCCACTGGTCCGACCAGCGGAAAGAGGCTCAAGAGTTGCTCTCTGTCACCATCAACAAGTACCTCATTAACACGCTGCAACTCAAGCTCGATGCTTCGCAGTATGTCACTCTTTTCCACACTTTCAATAATGTGCCAGGCTATTATGCCTGCATTGTTCGCAACCAGCGCGACAAGGAGTATATGCCCCTTTCCAAGCTAGCCAACATTTATCCTAAACTCAACGTGTTCTGCGTCACTTGGACAGAACACGGCGACGCCGAATGCCGAAAGAAAGCTGAAGAGACTTCCTCGCCCTGTTACTTCATGCTTGAGGTCTGTCTAGACGACTAAAGATTGTCTCTTCCGCGCCCTTTCCTCCGATTTTATTATCTCTCCATTTACAGTCTTCGCCCCACCCTGCTGTTATTCACAACAGGGAATGGGGCGAAGATTTACTTTTTCCTCTGACAAATTCACTCTAATTCGTTCTCAATAGAGAAAGCTATTCATTCTGGAAAATGAATAGCCTTATTCAATCTGTGGATTTGTAAGCTATTGAAAACGCTTTTTTTGATAATCGTATATTCAGTCACATATTTCTCTATACTCATTCATTTACTATCGAAAAGCACACTCTTACATTACCACGCAAGCCTAGCATCAGAATTAAAAGCACCACTCTAGAAAGAAAATTCACAATTATTTATTACCTTCGCAAGTGCTAAGACAAAACTTAACTGTATTTACTTAAATATTTCAATGGGCAATGTTGTATGACTGCCCCCGACAATAAGACTATGAACACAAAAGCTCTACACCCCCACCCCTTGATAAGCCTGCTTCCGCTGGCGGTGTTGATTGCACTCATTACACTGGTGCTCCGATTGTTTCCCGACGATGCACTGAGCGGAGCCTCACAGGTGGCACTGATGGTGGCCTCGTCGGTGTGCGTGGCCCTGTCAATGCTGATATATCGGACAAAGTGGACCGTGTTTGAGGAGATGATTAAGAGAACCGTGGGCGATGCAGGCGTTTCGATACTCATTCTGCTGCTTATCGGCATGATGTCGGCCACATGGATGGTGAGCGGCGTGGTGCCCACCATGATTTATTATGGTGTGCAACTGATGTCGCCATGGCTTTTTCTGCCCTGCGCTTGCATTATTTCCTCGTTTATCTCGGTGATTACAGGCACTTCGTGGACAACGATTGCTACCATCGGTATCGCACTAATGGGTATAGGCGATGCGCTGGGCATTCCACAGCCTTACACGGCGGGAGCCATTATATCGGGTGCTTACTTTGGCGATAAGATGTCGCCTATGAGCGACACCACGGTATTGGCCTCGTCAATGGCGGGCGCCGACCTATTTAGCCACATTCGCTATATGCTCTACACCACTGTGCCGAGCATTGTCATCTCCTTAGTGCTCTACTTGGTAATCGGATTGTTCTACAACGGACAGGAGGTGGAGGTTAATCAGTACCTTACAGGACTGAACAATGGCTTCAACATATCGCTATGGACCATGGTCGTACCGCTCTTTACAGCCTTACTGATTTATAAAAAGATGCCCTCGCTTATCACGCTACTTCTATCTGCTCTCGCAGCTTGCATTTGCGCTGTTGTGCTTCAACCCGAAGCGCTGATACAGATTGCTGGTGAAAAGGAAATAAATGCGACAAGCATCTTTGAGGGACTGATGCTTACGTGCTATACGAAGACGAATATCGACACGGGATTTGAGGCAATCAATTCCTTAGTAGCTACACGAGGTATGGTGGGCATGCTCAGCACGGTGTGGCTCATTCTTTGTGCCATGTGTTTTGGTTCGTGCATGGTGGCAAGCGGCATGTTGAGGAGCATTACGCATATTATACTAAAGGGCATCAAGGGCACGGCTTCGCTGGTTTGCTCCACTGTGGCTTCGGGCGTACTGCTCAACTTGATTATGGGCGACCAATTCCTATCAATCATCATGAACGTTTCGATCTATCACGATGAGTATGCGGAACGTGGCTATAGACCGGAACTACTCAGCCGCTCCACAGAGGACTCTGCCACGGTCACTTCCGTACTGGTGCCATGGACGGCATGCGGCATGACGCAAAGCACTGTGCTCGGCATTCCCACACTGGTGTATCTTCCTTTCTGTTTCTTCAATATTATAAGTCCGATCATGAGTTGTTTGGTGGCTATTTTGGGGTTCGTACCTAAGCCACAACCTAAGAAAGCAGCCGAAGCGACAGCATAAGTCTCTTGATACAAGAGCAATAATGAGAGGGTGTGTCAAAAAACGATGCATCCTCTTTTATTTATTACCTTATTATAGAGTTGTTGACCAAATGTAGTACATTTTTTTGATAGAGGGAAGACATAATAATGTAGTCGTACTTTTTCCTTACGTCGTCATAGCTTGTATAATAGGAAGTGGGTAGCTTGGGGTGGCGCGCGAGCAAAAAAGAATTGAAAAAACAAGCGTTTTAAAATGATAGCCCCATGGGGGGAATTGAGTATTCTCGGTGAATAAAATCAATCTTTCTTTTGGCTGTGCGCTCAGTTTGTACTACCTTTGCGCGCTCAAAAACAATATTACACAATAATTTATCTTAATGTCAAATTCACACACAACAGCACGTGCGCTCACGTTTAATAGCTTCAGCCGTAAAGGATGGAGCCTGTTTGCTTGTCTGCATCGTGAGGTGAAAATAGGTGTGCTTAGCGTGGCAACATTGGCTAGCGCTACTCCTCGCTTAATGGCCGCTATGCCACAACAAGCACAAGGCAACACCGACTCTTCCCTCCTTGCCGACACTCTGAGCCTAGGACTAGCCGATGTCTCGGCCTCGCGTGCTCCTTTGGCTGCCGATGTGGTAGCCCGACAAGTGTTGACGCTGACGCATGATGACCTCGCGGCTGCGGGGGTGCGCACCATCAACGACGTTCTCAAACTCTCAGCAAGTGTAGATGTCCGGCAACGCGGAGGGTTTGGTATTCAAACGGACATAAGCATCGACGGCGGCACGCACGATCAAATAGCCATTCTTCTCAACGGCGTGCTTCTCGTTAATCCACAGACAGGGCACAATGCTGCCGATTTTCCAGTTAATATTTCTGATATAGAGCGCATCGAAATACTCGAGGGTGCTGCTTCGCGTGTAATGGGTAGTCAAGCCTTTAGCGGAGCCATCAACGTGGTGACTCGTGGAGCTGCCTCTGTATCGCCCCTCGAAGCTATGGTAGAGGGTGGCTCTTATGGCACTGTGAGAGGAGAAGCTCGTACATCTTGGAGCATAGGCAAAGGATGGATAGTCTCGGCAAGTGGTAGTGGCCAACGTTCGGATGGTGCAGTGAAAAATGGTTACTTTAAAGGTGCCAAAGGCTATGGACAAGCTACCTATACGGGTACTGACTTCAATTTACAAGTGCAAGCAGGCGTCACTACCAACGATTTCGGAGCCAACACGTTCTATTCAGCAGCCTATCCAAATCAGTGGGAAGCTACTCGCCGCTACCTACTCTCAGCTCGTGCCGAGAGCAAAGGACGTGTGCATCTTGTACCTCAAGTTTCGTGGGTAAGAAGTTTGGATCATTTCCAACTTATTCATGGTTCGGAAACGGGCGAAAATTTTCATCGTGGTGACGTGTTTACCGCAGGGGTTAATGCTTGGACGCAATGGGCCTTGGGGCGAACTGCCGTGGGGGCTGAACTGCGTGAGGAGGTGATCTATAGCACCAATCTCGGACGCGATCTCTCGTCTGATTTACAAGTGGAGATACCCCGCGAAAACGGACGTATGTACACCAAGAAAGACGACCGCACGAACCTATCATATTTCGTAGAACACAATGTGGTGTGGCGTCAGTTTACTCTCTCAGCAGGTGTCATGGCCGAGCGTAACAATGCCATTGATTCACGTTTTCGATTCTATCCAGGTGTCGACCTTAGCTATCGTCCCTCTCATGAGTGGAAATTATTCGCTTCGTGGAATCGTTCGTTGCGCTTGCCCTCTTTCACAGACTTATGGTATAAAAGTCCTACACAGGAAGGCAACATTGGTCTGCGTCCTGAGGAATGTAGTGCCTTCCGTCTCGGGGTGGATTATGTGCAGTCTGTCCTCTCACTACGGCTAAAAGCTCGCTATCAGCGTGGCACGCACATGATTGACTGGGTGATGTTCACGCCCGATGATAAATACCACGCTACATCTTTCTCGCTAGATAATTATGGCCTTGGCGCTGACCTTAGCCTCTCGCTCAGCCAGTGGTGGGGCGTGAAACAACCCTTTGAACGATTTAAGATGTCTTACGCATGGACCACGCAACATAGGCGCGCTGGAGAGGACTATTTTAAGTCTAACTACGCCATGGAGTATTTGCGCCATAAATTAGTGATCTCACTCTCGCATCGGATTGTGTCACGTCTTTCAGCTAATTGGACCATGAGGATGCAACAGCGCGAAGGGGCTTACCTCGTCTATCGCGAACTTAAACCTACGGCAGAACTTCGGCCGTATGGCACGCATGCACTACTCGATTGTAAACTCTCTTGGACAGATCCACATTATACGCTCTTTGTCGACTTGACCAACTTGACCAACCATCCTTATTATGATTTGGCCAATGTGCGCCAACCCGGATTCTTAGTGATGGCCGGTGTAAAAGTAAAACTCTAAATAAACATAGTCCCTCACCTTTCCTCCTTGAGAAGGTGAGGGATTTTTGCATCGTATAAAATAGAGAGCACACCGTTTGACTAAACAAGTCGTTTTTATGCTTTGCTTAATTTTAAAAGGAGTCTTATTCGGGAATACATTTCTCGTCATACTTTTGTAGAAGCAGAGCTATTACTCTTTCCTCTATTGTGTTCTAAATCTGTAGTATGAGTAACACGGAAGAGGCTTCAATAGTATGGTGGGGTAAATATGTCTATAGGATAAAATAATTATATAGGAATGGAGGGCGATTTCTTTTGGGGAGGATTCATGCCGGAGGTGTAGAGAAGGAGAAGTGTAAAACCAAATCTAAGCATGCAAAGATATGAGCTTGGTTCTCGTCAACATACCACTCTTATGTGACAATCATCTGACAAATATAGCAGAAAAGGCTATAAAATAGAGTTAATCTAAGTGCTTAACTATTTGAATTTCAATGTATAAACGAAATATGACACGTATGTCAGTGTAAAAAAATAAAGAGACATAGAAGGTTTGGCACGCCCCTTGCATTATACAGAGCGTACTACAAAAGTAGCACAGATAAACAAACTTGAATAATAACAAATAAAACATCATACAATCATGGGAAAGATTATTGGTATTGACTTGGGTACAACAAACAGTTGTGTATCCGTATTCGAAGGTAACGAACCTACCGTTATTGCCAACAGCGAAGGCAAGCGCACTACTCCTTCAGTGGTAGCATTCGTTGAGGGCGGCGAACGTAAGGTGGGCGATCCTGCCAAGCGTCAGGCCGTAACCAACCCACTTCGCACCATCTACTCTATCAAGCGTTTCATGGGCGAAAACTACGATCAGGTTCAGAAAGAAATTGCACGTATGCCTTACAAGGTAGTACGCGGCGAAAACAACACCGCTCGCGTTGAAGTGGACGGTCGTCAATATACTCCACAGGAGATTTCAGCCATGATTCTTCAGAAGATGAAGAAGACTGCTGAAGACTACCTCGGGCAGGAAGTAACTGAGGCCGTAATCACCGTGCCTGCATACTTCTCGGATTCTCAGCGTCAGGCCACTAAAGAGGCTGGTCAGATTGCCGGCTTGGACGTAAAGCGTATCGTTAACGAACCTACTGCAGCCGCCCTTGCTTATGGTATCGACAAGGCCAATAAGGATATGAAGATCGCCGTGTTCGACCTCGGTGGTGGTACATTCGATATCTCTATCCTTGAGTTTGGTGGCGGTGTGTTTGAAGTACTTTCTACCAATGGTGATACTCATCTGGGTGGTGATGACTTCGACCATGTAATCATCGACTGGTTGGTACAGGAATTCAAGAACGACGAGGGTGCCGACTTGACTACCGATCCTATGGCTATGCAGCGCTTGAAAGAGGCTGCTGAAAAGGCTAAGATTGAACTTTCAAGTTCTACTACTACTGAGATCAACCTTCCTTACATCATGCCTGTAGGTGGTGTGCCTAAGCACTTGGTTAAGACTCTCTCACGTGCTAAGTTTGAGGCCCTTGCTCACAACCTCATCGAAGCTTGTAAGGCTCCTTGCGAAGCCGCTCTGAAGGGTGCAGGCTTGACCACTGCCGACATTGATGAAGTGATCCTCGTAGGTGGTTCAACTCGTATCCCCGCCGTACAGCAACTCGTAGAGCAATTCTTCGGCAAAGCTCCTTCAAAGGGCGTTAATCCCGACGAAGTAGTAGCCGTAGGTGCTGCTATTCAGGGTGCTATCTTGAATAAGGAAAGCGGTGTGGGCGACATCGTATTGCTCGACGTTACCCCGTTGTCACTCGGTATCGAAACCCTCGGTGGTGTAATGACAAAGCTTATCGATGCTAACTCTACTATCCCTTGCAAGAAGAGCCAGGTATTCTCAACCGCTGAGGACAATCAGCCCGAAGTGACCATCCACGTGCTCCAGGGTGAACGTCAGTTTGCTCGTGACAACAAGAGCATCGGTCGTTTCAATCTCGCTGGTATCGCTCCAGCCCGTCGTGGTGTACCTCAGATTGAGGTGACCTTCGATATCGATGCCAACGGTATCCTTAAGGTTTCCGCAAAGGATAAGGCCACAGGTAAGGAACAAGCCATCCGTATTGAAGCTTCAAGCGGCTTAACTGAAGACGAAATCAACCGTATGAAGGCAGAAGCTCAGGCTAACGCTGAGGCAGACAAGAAGGAACGTGAACGCATAGACAAGATCAACGAGGCTGACTCTATGATCTTCCAGACCGAGAATCAGCTCAAGGAACTTGGCGATAAGATCCCCGCTGACAAAAAGGCTCCTATCGAAGCAGCCCTCAACAAGTTGAAGGAAGCTCACAAGTCGCAAGACATTGCAGCCATCGACGCAGCCAAGGCCGAACTCAACGCAGCATTCCAAGCTGCCAGCGCTGACATGTATAGCCAAGCAGGTGCTCAGCCTGGTGCCGGTGCTCAGCAGACTTCTTCATCCGACAACAAGGGCAACGACGACATCCAAGACGCCGACTTCGAGGAAGTGAAGTAAGTATAGATTCTGAATAATATTTTTAAATGAGGCATAATTGATAGTAATTGTGCCTCATTTTTTTTACGAGGAGTATGGAAAAAGTATTTGAAAGAAAGACTAAAGAGGGCCGACCTGTACTTGCAATATGCTACGACTTTGACAAGACATTGTCGCCTGATGATATGCAAGCACAGGGGTATATACAATCTGTGGAATATGAGGTAGAATCTTTTTGGAAAGAGTCTAATGGATTGGCAGAGAGCAATGATATGGACCAAAACTTGGCCTACATGTACACCATGATTCAAAAGGCGCGTGGAAAATTCATATTCAATCGAAAGACATTGATGGATTATGGTGCCAAAGTGAATTTGTTTCCTGGAGTAGACACTTGGTTTAAGCGTATCAGAGAGTATGGCGAAACCAAGGGGGTAATAGTGGAACATTACATCATCTCATCCGGTCTAAAGGAAATGATTGAAGGAACGAAAGTTGCTAATGAGTTTGAAAAAATCTATGCGAGTTCTTTCTACTATGATGAAAATGGAGAGGCACAGTGGCCTGCGCAAGTCATAAACTATACGAGCAAGACACAGTTTCTTTTTAGAATAGTGAAGGGAACATTGGATGTGAATGATTCAGGCGTCAATGACTATTTTAATCCGGAGGATATTCGTATTCCATTTAGAAATATGGTCTACATAGGGGACAGTGATACGGATATACCTTGTATGAAACTTGTTAATTCTCATTCTGGTCATTCGATTGGGGTTTATAATCCTGAGACGAAAGACAGACGAAAGGTCTATAAGATGATGGAAGACAAGCGAATAAAATATTTCGCTCCGGCTGATTATACAGACAATTCGGAATTAGATAAATTGGTGAAAGCAATTATCGACCAAACGGCCTCGAATGAAAAACTGATGTCTGTTCATTTTCAATGCAAACAGGAACAGGTGGGTCAGAGCATGAAGATAGACAGTCATGAAGATAAGGAAAAACAGAAGCTGATACTTGATTTGGAAAACAGCAATAGTTTTAAGCAAACTCATTCTGTGATTTCAAAACTGAAACAAATCAAAAAATGGACGCGAGAGGAAAAGATTCAGTTGCAAGAAATAGCCAAGACGAATAATCAAGTGTCTTATATAATTGATGATGATGATGTTGCTGATTTTTATAAATCGATTTCAGCAAATTGATAAGAAAGAATATTTTGAGGTAATTAATGGCGCATGAGAATTGGGATAATGTACACCAACTGTTACTGACTGATAGGTCGATAAATTCGTGTGTTTTATTAATTGAAATGAAGAAGAATATCAAATATTTAGTGCGTCTGGTCATTGGTAGTATTCTCACCATCCTACTGATTATGCTATTATGCAATTATTTTGTACGTAGCAATTCTGAAGGACGTTTGTATACAGATATCGATTCCATTCCGAAATATGAAGTTGGACTACTCTTAGGAACAACCCCACAAACTCGTGTTGGTAGAAGAGCGAATCAGTTCTTCAAAAACAGGATTGATGCAGCAGAGTATTTGTATAAAGCTGGAAAAATCAAGTCAATACTAATAAGCGGTGATGAGAACAGTCTTGATGGAATAAATGAGGTTGAGTGCATGAAAGACAGTCTTGTTGCCAGAGGCATACCAAAGAATGCTTTCATCCTGGACGGAAAAGGCTTCAGAACACTCGATGCTGTCGTTCGAGCTACAAACGTCTATGACGCACATAGCTATGTCGTTATATCGCAGAAGTTCCACTGCGAGCGTGCCATCTATCTTGCAGAGCATTTAGGACTTGATGTACATGACCTTATAGGCTTCAATGCTGCAGATGCTACATCTAATATGGCATTTCTGACCTACATAAGAGAATACTTTGCTCGAGTAAAAGTCTTTATTGATATATTCACAGGTAAAGAATCTCGTTCAAGGGAGAACACTGATACCGAATCAGCGTCTGATGTAGCCAAACCCTACACCACTCGTGAAGAGAAAGGAAATCTCATAATCTATACACCTAACTATACGAACATCGATCTTGTTTGTGGAACAATGCCTAACAAAACAGACAAGCAAGTTATCTTTTGTGCAGAAGCTGCCTTTACTGGAGAATTATTAAAAGAATTCAAGCATTCAAATATATTGGGCGATCATGTGAGTAGAGGTACTAGATATAAAGGTACGGGGTGTAGACGTAATACTGGTGCATTTGTATATTATGGTGGTAAATGGAAGTTTCTCTACAAAGATTATAGCAAAGAATTTGATGTTGCTGCTCGGAATGGAGGTATGGGATTCTGTCAAGAGATGATGATTCACAAAGGGGAACGTATCAAGACAATACGCAAGGATTCTAACAAAAATGAGTTTAGAGCACTCTGTGAACTGAATGGAAAACTTCGTATTATTGACAGTAGAGGAACATTAACTTTTGGAGATTTTATTCAGGCGCTATTGAATAATGGTGTAAACGAAGCCATTTACTTGGACATGGGATCTGGCTGGAATTACTCTTGGTGGCGAGATCAGAAAGGTAATGTTAAGGAAATCCATACACATAGAACAACTTATACAACGAATTGGATTACATTTTATAGATAGAAACGCATTGCTGCGATATGACTGAAGAAGGAATCGGCATACGATCCATACATATATCAATACTTCGTTAAATTTTATGCTGCATCAGCAGCGAATCCAAATATTTCATTCACTATCTCATGATTTAATTGCGTGTTCGGGTTATTCTCGAACACGTCAATAATTCTTTGGGCGTAGTATGCGTTAATCATCAGAGCCTTCATCCTTCCGATAGAGAGATTGCATTCACTGCACATTATTTTCGCTACATTCACGGCTGTAAATGAGGAGTTGAATGCAAAATCAAGTTTTCTAGTGTTACGCGCCTGACAGTCTGTAACTAAAGTTTCCCACCCCCAAAAACAGGGGTGGGAAACTTTAGTAAGGTATAAACCTCGACACATTGCTTAGACTTGTTTCATCCAAACTTAAATCTTCTCCAATGTTTTCAGGGAATATAAGGTATTCATTTGCATGATCAGCTTCTCTCCATTCTCTGAACCCACTTATAACTTCTTTGTATTGTTTGCGCAGTGTTTGCCCATTCAATCCATAGCGTTTCCCTAAAGACTAATACTGACAGGAGTAGACTCTATCTCATTCTTAAAAAAAAGACACAAACTCGGAGTTGTGAAATGACCCCAAAAAGTTGGACACAAAACTTTTGGGGTGCATTATGTATAGACGCCACAATTATGAGGAACGGCTGAATATAGTCAGTCTCATTCTCTGCGGAAAAACAATTGATTCAATATGTCGAGAGTTCCAACTTGACAGGAAGATGGTCAGGCAATGGCTGCTTCGCTATCAGAAGTACGGAGAGGACGGTCTACGAGGAACGCGGTCATATCATTACTCTACAGCAGAAAAATTAAAAATTGTAGAAGAATTTACGGTCAAAGGCGTACCTTTACAGGAACTTTGTCTCCGTTATGATTTGAACTGTTCCACCATACAGAGGTGGGTCAGGATAGCGCGGCAAGGCATCTCACTCAATAACAAACGACGAGGACGCCCACCCAAAGATATGGCAAGACCAAAGAAAAGAGAACCACAGACCGAACTTGAGAAGCTTCAGACAGAGAACCTTCGTCTGAGAGCGGAGAATGCGCTGCTAAAAAAAGGTTCATCCGACATTTCGAGTGATAAAGTCAGTATAGAACAAAAGAAAACCGCTGAACATTTTGTATATTTGAATAACCACAAACAAATATATAAAAATGAACAGCAGTTTTCTATATCATGCATGGGGGCTTTACAGCCTTGAATGTACAAGAGAGGAATACAAAGGTAATACAATTATTCTTCATGTGCAAAGCAAAAAGCGCCAAAAGGAATGTCCGAAGTGTGGAAAATGTAATTTGATAAAGAACGGATACCGCACAAGAGATTTTCTAGGCTTGCCTATAGGAGGCAAGAAAATCATCATACGCATGAAAGTTCAACGCTACAAGTGCAAATGCGATGGTTGCGATTACGACCAGCAGGAGAATGCAGTCAAGAAAGGACATGTGTATAAAACAATACTCGTCGATTTGGTAAGTGGTCGGATTATATATGTAGGTGAAGGTAAGGAGATTGACGCTATATCCGACTTCTGGAGACTGGTAAAGCGCAAGAATATATCCCAAAAGTACATTGCAACAGACTTGTCAACTGCATTCATCGGTTCTGTTCTAGAAAATTGTCCTAATGCCATACATGTGTTTGATCATTTCCATGTCATGAAATGAAGATGAGTATTCCCAACCACATGCCCGCGAGATAAGGAAACGACTTTCTTTAGAGAAAACTTATGTATAACAAACTTGACGATATAAGAAGGATACAATTCAATATGGAGAAAGACGTGAATAAGCGCAAGGTTCTTAAAGGAACCAGATATCTACTCCTTGGTAACGGATCAGACATTTATGATGACAAATACCGAACAAGACTTGATAATGCCTTGGCTATGAACGAGCCTCTTTCTAAAGCCTATTATTTGAAAGAACATTGTAAGGAGATATGGGTACAAGTTGATAAGGAAGATGCAGAAGAGGTGTTGGTAGACTGGGTAGAACAAGCCAAAAGTAGCAAGATACCACAGCTGCAAAAAAAATGACTATGACTATACTTGCATATAAAAGAGGAATACTTGCATGGTACGACTGTCATATATCAACAGGAAAGGTGGAGGGGATAAACAATAAGATTAAAGTGATGAAACGCAATGCGTATGGTTTCAGAGATGAAGAATACTTCAAACTGAGACTATACGCATTGCATGACAGTCGTATCACTCAAAATGTCGGATGAGCCTAAAAAATGTACTTATAGAAAGATTTTTTAAAAAGAACAAGCGTTTTTAGGTGAAAACACCGTGCAGATCTAACTAGTTTTTTTCTTGAACTATTGGTCTTTTCAAAAAAAAGTATTATCTTTGCACCGCTTTTCAAGGAATAAACCACTTTGAATTGCGGGGCGTAGCGCAGTCCGGTTAGCGCACCTGCTTTGGGAGCAGGGGGTCGTGGGTTCGAATCCCGTCGCCCCGACAACGATTAGGAACTGCTGATAATCAACAAATTGCATTGGTTATCAGCGGTTCTTTTTATGACCTTTTATGAGAAGGGGGGCGTGATTTTTGCCACATTTCGCAACAAAATAGCTATATTTGCCACAAAATCCGTGAGAAATCCGTGAGATAACTAAGAGTCCAAGCGGCTATTGTAAAGACGTTCTATTTCTTCCCAAGGCATGTTTTGGGGGTACGTATAACTTTCAGCATGGGATGCTTACCGATGATTTGTGGGATGGGAAAGCGAAGATGGTCATCTACCTGCGGCCGCGATTCGTACTACCTGCGGCCGTAAGCAGATAAAAAGTGCTTCATCTGATTTCTGAAGCACTTTGCCGTTTCTATGATGACGGATTGGATGATTGATGTAATTGAAGCACGACAGAATGAGGGCACGAACGCGACTGGAAAACGGGACTCTTTTTATCTAAAAGCACAAATATCGTTTAGACATGACAAAGCCCTAACTATTGAAAGTTAGGGCTTTGTGATTATTTTTATTGCTGTCCGCTAAAAGCTTTCGACCGATATAAATTAGGGCTGGATTCCTCG
>ERZ1026901.119-NODE-119-length-70212-cov-4.937127_pt1 | contig 70212 bp, 60 predicted proteins | sample MGYA00380179_ERZ1026901 | MGnify/ENA primary metagenome ERZ1026901 (study PRJEB33269, sample SAMEA4719815) | human gut metagenome | biome: human-associated habitat; feature: organic feature; material: feces | place: Cameroon | collected 2013-10 ... | reverse complement strand
TGGGCACGCTGAATTAATATATACAAGCGGCGCTTTTTCTCTCATAGCCAAAGAGGCATCAAATTACGGCACATCCAAATATCAAACCCGAAAAATTGTTAAATTTAAGGCTTCTTCCGAAAACTCAATATATGGAAGATCTAACAATGTCAACGTCCCGTCAGCCTACGCCTTGATAATTATCAAAGAGTAAGAAGCGGGTACTTTCACCGTTGATGAGTTTCCGTAGATGCCATTCGAATTGGAAGCCGAAAAACCTAAAACAGTTGTAGTTCTGTTGGCATCTTGGCAATGAGTATCAGCGTTTCCTTGGGATGCTGCATAGAACGCCCCTTTGTGGTCAGTTGTCATTAAGGGATAGCCGCCGATTTGTACAGTGCCAGTTATGTCCGGACATCATTGGTGAATTTGACGTTGGGCACGCTGAATTAATATATACAAGCGGCGCTTTTTCTCTCATAGCCAAAGAGCGATCAAATTACGGCGTAGACAAAGATCAAACCCGAAAAATTGTTAAGTTTATGGCTTCTTCCGGAAACTCAATATATGGAACATTTAACAATGTCAACGTCCCGTCGGCCTATGTCTTAATCATTATCAAGCAATAGGCAGCAGGGACAGTGACAGAAGAGCTGCCGAAGCAAGCGTTAGATCTTGAGGCTTTGAAATTCATACATGTGGTTCCTCCTGGTCCCGTTTGTCCTAAAGGAACAATGCTCCCGGCCGGGGGATCCGGATATAGCGCTCCAGAGTAATGTCCCTCGCTGCCTGCTTTCACCGACCAGCAATGAAATGCCAAATAGCCAGTTATGTCCGGTCATCTTCGTGGAGAGAAAAGTGGTGGTGAAGAGGGCGTTTTTATTGACTGCTGGCCATAGTGTCCGCCCCCGTGATGCGATGTCAGTTTTCAGCTGTCGACACCTTGTGCTTCGCGACAGAGAGAGGATATAGCCCGGCTCTTCGGGCACAGCTCAGAACATAAGAGCACCAGCGTTCCATGACCGGACGTCGGGCGTCCAGATAGTCAGATCGTTGATAGGCGCGTGAGACCTGGTTGCCGGATACGTGTGACAGACAGGCTTCAGCAACTTCGAAAGGGACGTTGTTGTCTGCAAGCCAGCTTCTTGCGATTGATCGCAAACCGTGAGCTACGAGTTTTCCGGACAGCGCTGTCTGATGAAGGTGCTTGGCAAGCTTTTGGCTCGACATGTGTTCATTGGAGCGCATGCCTGAAAAGATGAATGCGTTTTTAGGGTGAGGTGAGAGCTTGTGTTCTTCGGCGAGGAGTTCAAGCATGAATGCCGTGAGCGGGACGCGATGCGGTCTGCGTTTCTTCATCTGGTTGCCTGGGATGATGAGTGTGTTTCCGCTGATCCAGTCTTTCCGGAGCTTTGCCGTCTCTCCCGGGCGAAGCATTGAGCAAAGTGACCAAAGGAAAAGAATCTGAATCCTCTCCGGGGCCTCGGTCATGATCTTCATGACGGTTTCCAGCTCTTGCCAGGGAAGGGCCGGCATGGGCCTTGTGATCGGCGGGGCAAATATCCGGTTGAGCCGATCAATCGGGTTGTGCCGGATGTATCCGGCGCATACGGCTAAGTCAAGAATTTCACGAACACGCATGATGACCCTCTTCAGCGTGGCCCGGTGTCCGGCGGCCTCGATGGGGCGAATAGTTTGGATAACCAACGGGGCGGTGATTTCGTCTATCTGACGATTTCCGAGAGGATCGATCACGTATTTCTCAAGCCGACGTCGTTCGTCGGCATAGCTGGAAATCCGCCCCTTTTTAAGGTTGCACCAAAGGCGGAAAGCGTCTTTGAGTGTGTAACCGAGCGGCGGCTCCTGCCCAAGTTCTTTTCGTTTTCTTCGGGCGATTTGCTTGGCTTCAGCCAAAGAGACTTCCGGAAAGTGTCCGATGGACAGATCTGCTACGCGGCCGAGCGTGCAGATTCGCAGTACCCATGATTTTGTACCAGAGGGCTGAACCTTCATGGACAGCCCGTAGCCAACCGCAATTGAGTAGCGCTTTTCGCGCGGCTTGAGGGCGGTTAATTTTTTCGATGTGATAGGAGTTTTTGACATGGCTTCAAAATTGGTTCCTTTGCCTTGTGTTGATGAGGACGGTTACTTCTGCGGCTTTCAGATGGTGATGCAGATGCCGGACGGCGAACTGCTGCTTCCGGACGACGTCGTGCAGCTTGACGCGCCGGCGGAAGATCCGGCGACCGCTCCGTCTTTTTACAGACTCTCGGAAGACAAGACGTCTTGGATCGAAGAACCTAAACCAAAGACTGTTGAGGACTGCGCTGCGATGGGGGCCGTTTCGCACAAGTCGCAGACCGCAAGGTGCAATGAGCTGAGGCAGCTCTATCAAAAGCTCGCCGAGGGCAGCGAGACTCACCGCATCACCCGCGGTCCGGATCTTGAATGGATCGTTGAGAAGATTCCTGAGAAAACTGTCGAGGAAGTGCGCGAGGACAAACTGCGTCAGCTCGACTCTGCGTTTAACAGCTGGTATCAGGACGGCGCAACGATGAAGTCAAGCCTCGGCTTTGATGCCGACTCCGACTCCCGTGCTATGCAGGACGTCAACGGCCTGGTAACGGCCGCGGAGTCGCAGGCCACCTTCGCCACTGACAGACTCATTTTCATGGATGCAAACAACGTGGGACACCCTGTCACGCTTGAACAGCTCAATACCCTGCAGCTTGAGATCATCCAGTCCGGCAACGCGGCGTATCAGGAAAAGTGGAAGCTGCGCGATGCCATTGCCAAGGCAGCGACCAAGGAAGAGCTTGAAGCCATCGAGATTGCCTTCCATCCAGTTGACTTCACGGCTGCGTGATGTGGGGTTACATCAAAAACGTGCTGATCGGGGTCGATCAGCTGGTGAACGCCGTGATCGGCGGCTGGCCGGATGAGAGTCTGTCCAGTCGTTCATGGCGCGAATACGTCTCCGGAAAGCGCCGCTGGCCGAAAGTCCTGATCGACGCCCTGCTCTGGTTCGACAAGAACCACTGTCAGGAGTCCTACGAGAGCGAGAAAGACCGGAGGCAGTTTCCTCCGGATCTGCGGGAGTAACTCATGCCGCAAAGAGGTTTTCACATGTCTGATTTTCTGCCGATGGGTTCAGAGAAGCTTGTTGTCGCGGCCGTCGGCACGATCAGCGGCGCTCTGACCTTCTTCTTTGGAATCGACACCAAGCCACTCATTATCTGGTTGGCCATTTTCGCAGCGGCTGACCTCGTGACGGGCATGGCGGCCGCCTTGATCCGGCACGATTACGAGAGCAAGGTCGCGGCGCTGGGGCTTTTGAAAAAGGGCTTGATGTTCGTCGTGATCGGCTTCGCACACGGCCTCGATCAGCAATTTGCCTACACGCTCGATTACCTCGCTGTCTTCCAAGGCATCGTGATCGCGGCCTATGGTTTCAACGAAGTGATCTCAATCATTGAAAACCTCGACCGCATGGGGCTTGGCGGGGTCATCCCGCCGATTCTCCGGAAGGCTCTGAAGCAGATCAATGCCAGGCTGGAGGATGCGGCCGACAACATCGGCGAACCACCCAAAGGCCCACCGATAAAGTGAGGGGAATCTGATGAAGGTTGGATATTTTGATACGCGGGAGCTTGCCAGCAAAGACGGCGTTCCTTCGCCTTATGGTGAGCAGCAGGTTCAATCCGAGCTGCTCTTTCTTTTGAATCGCATCCGGACGAAGTGGGGCCGTCCGATCATCGTGAACTCGGCCTATCGCTCTCCGGCTCACAACTCTGCCGTCGGCGGAGTCGAGAGCAGTTACCACGTCAAGGGCCTTGCGGCCGACATTCGCCCGGAAAGTCCTGAAGACCTGCCGGAACTTCAGGCTCTGTGCCTTGAGCTCAACGCGGACGGCGGCGTGGGTCTGTATAACACATTCGTCCATGTAGACGCCCGGGGAAGCCGGGCGCGGTGGGACAACAGAACCAAATGACGAAAGAACAAATTTTTCAATGGCTCATAAAATTTTTTAAGGAGTATGTGATGACAAACGATGATTTCAAGGACTGGCTTAAGGACGTCGGCGTTAAGGTCGAAGATTTGACGCAGGAGGCTTATGCCAAGCTACAGGCCGCCAAGGCCCAGCTGGATACCACCACGCGCCGCAAGTGCCGCCTTTTTTGGGCACCTGTTTCCGCGGTGACGTTCCTTCTTGGCATCGGCGTCGGCCACTGGTTCTTCTGATGATAAAGTGGCTCTATGCCCTCGCGGCCGTCTCTGTCTTTGGCGCGGGCTATGCCTTTGCGGATGCATTGCGCACTGCGGATATTGAGCAATTGAAGGCTGAGTACGCGGCCGCGGCCCAAAGGTATCAGGCTGAACTCACGAAAAAGGAGAGTGACAATGCACAGAAGCTTGCTGATGCTGTCGACAAGAAGCAAGCCGAGATTGATGCTTTGGATGCTCAGCTTGCTGGCATGCGCATCGATGTTGAGCGCCTGCGCGACGCAGCGGCCGCCGGCAGTAGCCGAGTGTCCTCCGACACCGGTGGTTCCGGAAAGTCTTGTGAGCGACGAATCGCAGAGTGTCAGCGGCTACTTGCAGAGAGTGCGCAGCTTCTTGAAGAAGGCGGCCGATTGGTCGGGAGATTCTCGGCAGACCGGGCAGCATTAAAAGGAATCCTGCCTGCCGAGCGCTGACCTATTGATCAGCATTCATTTCCTGGGTCAGAAACTTGCCCCAGGCTTCAAAAACTTCACGCATTTCCCCGATGGCCAGGTCTCGGTCATAAGCGCATTGATATGCCTCGTTTCGGTGGTCGAGACAGCTTTCGCGGACGTCTTTCGGAAAGAACTCGTGCCCGAATCGCTTTCCGTCCTTTGCCCAGGTGTTGAAAGTTGCTCTGGCGCATCCGTGCAGGGTGACAATGCGGGGTTCTCCTTTCTTTGATCTTTGTTCCGGATCAACCCAGCCGATGCCGTCAATCTTTCTTTGCCGGTCGTGCATGCGCTTGATGAGGCGAGGAAAGGCGTCTCTTGTGATGGGTGAGAGGCTTCTCTGATAGATACTGGGAAAGAGGAATTCTTGTCCCTCAAACTTTACCCTTGGCATCGTCTGCAAGAGCTCCATCGCTGCGGTACTGAGCGGTGTTTTTCTGTCAAACGGGAGCCGTTCGGCCTTGACCTTCATCCGGCTGCGAGGAATGACGTGAAGCCAGTTTCCATCCTCATCCTGCTGAATTTCGCTCCATGTGGCTTCCCGTGCCGTCGAGTTTCGCGCGGCGGTGAGAATGGCGAAGGCAAGGCAACGAGCCGCAGGACTCGACAATGCGTATTCCATGAGCATTTTGAAAAAGGCCGGCATCCGGCTGGGAGGCAGTGCCGGCTCATGGCCGCATTCAGGGCGTTGCAGGGGCAGAAGGTCTCCCAATTTCCCTCCAGTTACCTGTGCTGGATTTATCATGGGCGGAATCATCTCTGATCTCATTGCCCAGTCAATGGCATTTTTGGTGTCGGCCAAAATCCGCTCTGGGGTGTCGATCATCGTTTGCCATTTTTCTCCCAGAGCCTCAGCAAACATTTCGGCCGTCAGTTCCGGCACCGGGCAGGCCCGCAGACTTTCGGGGATGTGGTTTCTGAAAAAACCTTGCCAAATTTCTTCTCGCGTCTTGAGCTTGTTTTGCCAACGGCCGCGCTTTTCGTTGAAGTCAATCCACTGAAACATCAGTTTCTCGTAGGTCAGGACGTTTTCAGTGGTGGATGGTTCTTTTTTGGAGAGGCTTGCCTTCAGCACTTTTTCTTCGGCAGCGGGATCTATTCCCTTGAGCGCCTTCTCTCGCCAGTCAGCGGCTTTAGCAAAGGCTTCGGATAAAGACATGGCCGGATATTTACCGAGCGTAAATACGCGGCCGATTTGTTTCATTCTCAGGAGAAAGTATTTTGCCTTGGTGCCGTCTGCCAGGCTGCGAGGCGAGACATAAAGGCCAGGGACAACACCACAGGCGGTTTCTTTTGTGAGCGTTTTCAGCTTACGCTCAGTCATGCGTTCTGCCGTTCTCATCCTTATTCTCCAAGGCTTTGCCGAGTTATTTCCCCAAACAAGCTCAAAAAAATGTTGATATTTTTGGCAAACGGTGTTTTATTTGGGGAAATGTTTGGGGCTTTCGTTCGTGAGCTTTAGAGAGTTTATACGGATACGAGAGAGAACGAGAGGATAGCTAAATGACGGGATAAACCTTTGTTTTTAAGGCTTTTCGTAGAACGAGAGAATAAAAAAAGAGATAACCGAAGTTATCTCTTTTTCGAATTCTGGTCGGGGTGAGAGGATTCGAACCTCCGACTCCTACGTCCCGAACGTAGTACTCTACCAGGCTGAGCTACACCCCGAAACTTCGTACGGCATCAGGACTTTTTATCGGTCCCGCTCCGCTGCGAAGGACAGAAACTTTATCAGAGATTCGCGGAATTGTCCAGCCGGAAGAGAATTTAATGCTTCCACGCCTTTTTTTGCCTCTTCAAGCGCCCGTGCGTGGCACTTTTCGATGGCTCCGGTTTCCACAACGATGCGGCTGATTGCCTCAAAGTCACCGTCTCCGGCGCGGATGGCTGCGCGGATCATTTCCTTGTCCGCGTCAGAAGTCGCCTGCAGTGCGTAGATCACGGGAAGCGTCACCTTGCCTTCGCGAAGGTCAGCTCCGAGGTTTTTGCCGATGTCGGCGGCCACGCCCTTGTAGTCAAGGATGTCGTCAGCGATCTGGAAAGCGTTACCAAGGCAGAGGGCATACTGTGCACAGGCGTCTTCGTAGGCCTTGGGGGCGTCAGCTAAAGCTGCTGCCATGTGTGCCGCGGCTTCAAAAAGGCACGCGGTCTTGCGTTCGATCACGGCAAAGTAGCGCTTTTCATCGACATCCGGATCGTGGGCATTGGCCATCTGCAGGACTTCGCCCTCGCTTAAGCGGTTGGCGGCATCGGCCAGCGCCTGCATCACCCGAAGGTTTCCGGCTCTCACCATCATCTGAAATGAGCGCGTGTAGAGGAAGTCCCCGACGAGCACCGCAGGGCCGTTACCCCAGCGGGCGTTGGCGGTTTCCCGTCCCCGGCGCATCATGCCTTCATCGACCACATCGTCGTGCATGAGCGTTGCGGTGTGAAGAATCTCAATCACAGCACCGAGAAAGGGTGCCGCCTTTGTCTTTTCTCCCATGGCGCGCGCCATCAGGATGAGAAGCGCCGGGCGCATGCGTTTGCCGCCCGCCTGCGTGATGTAGCGCCCGATTTCCTGCACGCGGGCAACGGAACTTGACATCTCTTCGGCGATGACGCGTTCGACTTCAGCCATATCGGCGGCAATGGGAGCAAGCGCCGCACGGACGGCTTCTTTGGTGGCGGTAGTGGTGGCCATGGTGAAAAACAGAAAGTTGATTAAGGAGGCTGTACGGCAGAAAAACCATCTGAAGCACAGAACCATGGACGCAATGATAGCCGCGGCGGGTGCCCTTGACTGTGCGGCCGTCCTAAAACGCTTTTTGGTTTACTGAATCAGGTGCAGCTGCCGCGCTTCGTAAACGGCTTCGCCGCGCGAGTGGACGTTAAGCTTTTTGTAGATCTTCTTGACGTGCGTGGTGACGGTGTGTTCGCTGATCGAAAGAATCTCAGCAATTGCCGTCAACGTGAGGCCCTTAGCGAGGAGCCCCATGATGTCAAGCTCCCGGCGCGAGAGGATGTCGCTTGCGGGCGCAGGCGCCGCGGTGTTTCTTGAGTGCAGGGCGCGCAAAACCGAACGGGCGATGAGGGGGCTCACGGGCGACCCGCCCGCAGCCATCACCTTAAGGCTGTCAGCAATACGCGGCGCATCGTTCGTGACGAGAATGTAGCCGTCGGCTCCGGCTTCCACGTTTTGCATGACGGTGTTTTCTTCGCTCACGTCCGTGGCAATGAGGATATGGGCATCCGGATTTTTTTTAAGTACCGCGCGCGTGATTTCCGCGCCGCACCCGTCCGGAAGCCGGGCGTTTACGACCGCCAGATCCACGGGCGTGCGGTCAATCAGGGGCATTGCACGACGTTTGTTGGGGGCCGTTGCCGCCAGATGAAACGCCGAGTCCTGCATGAGCTCAAGCATGTAGTGCCGCATCCGGATTTCGTCCGGTTCGACAATGAGAACCCGCCATGCCGCCGTTGTCATCGCCCTGTTTCCTTAATGCAGCAGGCCTTCGAGTTTTTCGGTGTCCGCGGCAAAGCTGCGGATCCCCTGGGCAAGTTTGCCGCTAGCCAGGGGCGAAGCGTTTAACGCATACCGAAAGTCGCATTCTGAGATCGTGAGGGGCTCAACGGACTTGAGTTTCTCAGCGTCCAAAACGCGGGGCAGAGGGGCAAAGGTTGTGTTGAGTTCGTCGATAAATTTCGGCGCAATCGTGAGGAGGTCGCAGCCGGCAAGCGCCGTGATTTCCCCTTTGTTGCGGAAACTCGCTCCCATCACCTGGGTTTTGCTGCCGCTTGCTTTAAGTGCCTTCCAGATCCGTGTGACGGACTGTACGCCCGGGTCGTTCACGCCAGCCATCGCGGTTTCGTCCCAGAGGGCGCCTTCCTTGGCTTTGTACCAGTCGTAGATGCGGCCCACAAACGGGCTGATGAGCGTTGCCCCGGCCTGCGAGGCGGCTATGGCCTGCGGCAGGTCAAAGATAAGCGTCATGTTGCAGTGAATGCCTTCAAGCTCCAGCACGCGCGCAGCCTGTGTGCCTTCCCACGTGCAGGCAATCTTGATGAGAATCCGTTCGCGTGAAATGCCGAGCGCTTCATAAAGCGCAATGATGCGGCGGGCTTTTTCCACCGTGGCGCGCGGATTAAAGGAGAGGCGGGCGTCGACTTCGGTACTTACGCGCCCCGGAATGTGCTGCAGGATTTCAGCGCCGAAGGCGGTCAAAACCCGGTCAATGCGGTCAGAGGCCGATTCCGGGGCCCGGCGGGCTTCGCGCAAAACCGCTTCGCCCCGCGGCGTCATGGCGGCTTTGAGAATGAGCGAGGGGTTGGTGGTGGCTTCCGTGGGCCGCACGCGCGCAATTTCATCAATGTCGCCGGTATCGGCCACAACCGTGGTCCAGGTCTTTAGCTGCGAGAGCTCGCTCTTGGTGTCTGTCATTTTTATCTTTTGTAAAAGATGTATCGGACCCTGCCGGGCAGGGCCTCTCCCTGTTTTCGCTTTATCCTACCGAAATCCTGCAGAGACGGTATCGGGAAAAAGCTGCAGAACTGTTGCGGGATAGCGGCTGTGAGCTACTTAAATCGGCCTAGAAAATTCGGCTTATCCCGAAGAGAGGAAAGCGCGGCTGAAAGCTATAATTTGTCGATTTTACCGACGCTCGGGGAAGTGACCGTTTTACCGGGCGCCGCTGACGACTGACAGTTAAGATTTTTTCGTGCGGGAGACTATCTTGAGATCCATTCAAACCGATACACGCCCTCAGGCAGCGCTGGTGCTTGCCGACGGTACGGTATTTCGCGGCCGCAGCCTGGGTGCCGCGGGCACCGTGACGGCCGAAGTGGTGTTTAACACCTCGATGACGGGGTATCAGGAAATACTCACGGATCCGAGCTACACCGGCCAGATTGTGACGCTTACCTATCCGCATATCGGTAACGTGGGCGTGAACCCCTCTGACGAAGAAAGCGCCCGTGTGGCCGCCGCGGGCCTTATCGTGCGCTGCGCTTCCCCCGTTGTGAGTAACTTCCGTGCGACCGACGACTTGTCTTCCTACCTCAAAAAGGCCGGGACGGTTGCGGTAAGCGACATCGACACCCGCGCTCTGGTGCGGCGCCTGAGAACGTTCGGCGCACAGGCGGGCTGCCTTGTGGCCGCAAAGGAAGGAGCTTTAACCGACGCCGACATTGAAGCGGCCAAAAAGGCGGCTGCCTCCTGGGGCTCGATGGTGGGGCGCGATCTCGCGGCAGAAGTCTCCACGAAGACGACGTACGAATGGAAGGAAGGCCTCTGGGGCCTTAAGGCTGCTGACGGCGAGCCCGGCTTTAATAAGCCCGAAACCTTTAAGTACAAGGTTGTTGCCTACGACTTCGGCATCAAGCGCAACATTTTGCGCGAGATGGCCGAGCGCGGCATGGAAGTGACCGTGGTGCCCGCGACCACGCCCGTGTCTGAGGTTCTCGCGATGAATCCGGACGGCGTCTTCCTCTCCAACGGGCCCGGTGACCCCGAGCCCTGCACCTACGCCATCGAAACGGCGCGCGTGTGCCTTGAAAAGAAGATCCCCCTCTTCGGTATCTGCCTCGGGCATCAGATCATGGGCCTTGCCTGCGGCGGTAAGACCCTCAAGATGAAATTCGGCCACCACGGCGGCAACCACCCGGTGGTGGATCTCAAGACTAAGCGCGTCTACATCACGAGCCAGAACCACGGGTTTGCGGTGGATGCGGCGACGCTTCCGGAAGGGGTTGAGGCAAGCCACAAGAGCCTTTTTGACGGGTCGCTGCAGGGGTTGCGGTTTGTCGACGCCCCGGCAATCAGCTTTCAGGGTCACCCTGAAGCAAGCCCCGGTCCGCACGATATTGCCCCCTTGTTTGACCGCTTTGCCGAACTCATGCGGAGCCGCCGCTGATGACGGGCGCTGACGTAGTCCTTGCGGACTTGACTGAAGCCAGACAGGCCCTTGACGCCCTGATCGCCGACAAAGCGATGCTGGAGGCAGTGGCTGCGGCCGGACACCTGATTGCTCAAAGCCAGAAGGCGGGCGGTACGGTGATGAGCTGCGGCAACGGCGGAAGTCTCTGCGACGCCATGCACTTTGCCGAGGAGATGACGGGGCGCTACCGCCAAAACCGCCGTCCCTACCGCGCGCAGGCGATCGCAGACGCCTCGCACCTTGCCTGTGTCGCAAACGACTTCGGCTACGAAGACGTCTTTTCCCGCTGGGTTGAGGCTTTCGGCAAGCCCGGCGATGTGCTTTTGGCGATCACGACCTCAGGCACGAGCAAAAACGTCGTCAAGGCCGCGCGTACGGCGCGCGAAAAGGGTGTCAAGGTGATTGCCCTTACAGGGAAAGCCGGCTCAGAAATCACGAAACTGGCCGACATCGCGGTCGTCACCCCGGGCGGCGCCTGGGCCGACCGCGTGCAGGAACTGCACATTAAAGTTATTCATATTCTGATTGAGCTCGTTGAGCGTGAGCTTGATCCCAAAAATTATCAGACGGGTAGTGAACATGCCTAAACGTACCGACATTAAATCCATCATGATTCTCGGGGCCGGTCCGATTGTGATCGGCCAAGCCTGCGAATTTGACTATTCCGGCGCACAGGCGTGTAAGGCGCTCCGGGAAGAGGGTTACCGCGTGATTCTGGTGAACTCCAACCCCGCCACCATCATGACCGACCCGGATACGGCGGACGCCACTTATATCGAACCCTTAAACGTGAAGGTGGTGGAGCGCATCATCGCGCGCGAAAAACCGGACGCCATTCTCCCCACGATGGGCGGGCAGACGGCCTTAAACCTCGCGATGGAATTGGACGAAAAGGGCATTCTTAAAAAGTACGATGTGGAACTCATCGGCGCTTCGCCCGAAGCGATCGATAAGGCCGAAGACCGTCAGCGCTTTAAGGAAGCGATGACCCGCATCGGGCTTGAGTCCGCGCGCTCGGGGATTGCCTACAACATGTCGGAGGCGCTGGCTGTTCAGCAGCGCGTGGGCTTTCCCGCGGTGATCCGCCCGTCCTTTACGCTCGGCGGCTCCGGCGGCGGCATTGCCTACAACATGCAGGAATTCGTGGAAATCTGCGAGCGTGGTCTCGCGCTTTCCCCGACGCACGAACTTCTCATTGAAGAGTCGCTTCTCGGGTGGAAAGAGTACGAGATGGAAGTCGTGCGCGATAAGGCGGATAACTGCATCATCGTCTGCTCCATCGAAAACTTCGACCCCATGGGCATTCATACGGGTGACTCGATTACGGTGGCTCCGGCGCAGACCCTCACGGACCGCGAGTACCAGATCATGCGTGACGCGTCGATTGCGGTGCTGCGTGAAATCGGTGTGGATACGGGCGGCAGCAACGTGCAGTTTGCCGTGAACCCCAAAAACGGGCGTCTGATTGTCATCGAAATGAATCCGCGTGTCTCGCGCTCCTCGGCCCTGGCCTCCAAGGCAACGGGGTTCCCGATTGCCAAGGTCGCTGCCAAACTTGCGGTGGGCTACACGCTTGACGAACTCAAAAACGACATCACCGGGGGCGCTACGCCCGCGTCCTTTGAGCCGACGATTGACTACGTTGTCACCAAGGTCCCGCGTTTTGCCTTTGAGAAGTTCCCGCAGGCCGATGACCGTCTCACCACGCAGATGAAGTCCGTGGGTGAAGTGATGGCGATCGGGTCGTCCTTCCAGGAGTCGCTCCAGAAGGCGTTGCGCGGTCTTGAAACCGGTAAGGACGGTTTGACGCCCTTGTCCACGGACCGCGAAGAAATCATTCACGAAATCAGCGAAGCCGGTCCGGAACGCATTTTCTATGTGGCTGACGCCATGCGTCTGGGGCTTACCAACGACGAAATCCATGAGATGACGTCGATTGATCCCTGGTTCCTCGCGCAGATGAGAGAGCTTATTGACATCGAAAAGCGCGTGGAAGGCGTAAATCTTGCCGATATCAGCCGCGAAGATCTGTTCTTTTTAAAGCAGAAGGGCTTTTCCGACAAGCGCCTTGCCAAACTCACGGGGTGCCATGAAGACGACGTCCGTAACCGCCGTCATGCCCTCAATATCCGCCCGGTTTATAAGCGCGTGGATACCTGCGCCGCGGAATTTGAAACGAAGACCGCGTACATGTATTCGACCTACCAGACGGAAGACGAATCGCAGCCCTCGGATAAAAAGAAGATCGTCGTTTTGGGCGGCGGCCCCAACCGAATCGGTCAGGGTATCGAATTTGACTACTGCTGCGTGCATGCGGCGCTTGCGATGCGCGAAGACGGTTACGAAACGATTATGGTGAACTGCAACCCCGAGACCGTTTCGACCGACTACGACACCTCCGACCGCCTCTACTTTGAACCGGTCACGCTTGAAGACGTTCTGGAAATCTGCCACAGCGAAAAACCCGCGGGCGTGATTGTTCAGTACGGCGGGCAGACGCCCTTGAAAATCTGCCGGGCTCTGGAAAAAGAGGGGGTGCCCATCATCGGTACGTCAACGGATGCGATTGACTGCGCCGAAGACCGTGAACGCTTCCAGAAGCTCATCAATGAATTGGGCCTTCGTCAGCCGCCCAACCGCACGGCGCACACCGAAGAAGCGGCTCTGAAACTTGCCGAAGAAATCGGCTACCCGATCGTGGTGCGTCCGAGCTACGTTCTGGGCGGCCGCGCCATGGATATCGTGCATAACAGTAAGGAACTGATGCGCTACATGCACGAAGCCATTGTGGTGAGCGAAGACAGCCCGGTGCTTTTGGATCACTTCTTGGACGACGCCGTTGAAATGGACGTTGATGCGGTAAGTGACGGCAAGGAAGTGAAAATCGGCGGACTCATGCAGCACGTGGAAGCCGCGGGTGTGCATTCCGGTGACTCGGCCTGCTCGCTGCCCCCGTACAGCCTTCGTGAAGACATCCTTCAGGAAGTGCGCCGCCAGACGGTGGTGATGGCAAAGGCTTTGGGTGTTGTGGGCCTTATGAACGTGCAGTTTGCGGTGAAAAATGCCGTCACTGAAAATCCCTTGATTTACGTTTTGGAAGTCAATCCCCGCGCCAGCCGCACGGTGCCCTTTGTCTCGAAGGCCACGGGCGTGCCGCTTGCAAAGATCGCCGCGCGCTGCATGGTGGGGGATTCCCTTGAAAAGCAGGGCGTGAAGGTTGAGGTCAAACCCAGCTACGTCTGCGTGAAGGAAGCCGTCTTCCCCTTTGCGAAGTTCCTGGGTGTTGACCCGGTTCTCGGCCCGGAAATGCGCTCCACGGGCGAAGTGATGGGCGTGGGCCGCACCTTCGGCGAAGCGCTCTTTAAGAGCCAGTTGGGGGCGGGCAACATGCTGCCTCCGGCGGGCGCCACGGTCTTTATTTCCGTGCGTGACGAAGATAAGCCGCGCGCGATTGTCGTGGCCGCGGAATTGGCGGACGCAGGCTACAAGCTCGTTGCCACCCGCGGCACCGGTGCTGCGCTTGCCAAAGCCGGCATCGACTGCAAGGTTGTGAATAAGGTGAGCGACGGCCGTCCGAACGTTTTGGACAAGATCAAGAACCACGAGATTCAGCTTGTGATCACCACGAGCAACGAATCGCGCGGCGAGATCAGCGACGCGCGCGCAATCCGCATGGCGGCGCTTGCAAACCGCGTCACGTACTTTACGACGATCGCCGGGGGCCGCGCAGCCGTTGAGGGCATCAAGCACCTTGAGGACGCGCAGGTCTATTCGCTGCAGGAGATGCATGCCGCGGCCGAGTAAAATGGCGGGCTTGCTGTTGGGAATTTATTGGAAGTAAGTAGCAATGGATAAACGTATTCCGATTACCGTGGCCGGGGCCGAGAAGCTTCGCCGCGAGCTCGATGAGTTAAAGCGCGTCAAGCGCCCCGCCGTCGTGCAGGCAATTGCCGAAGCACGCGAAAAGGGCGACTTGTCTGAAAACGCCGAATACGATGCGGCCAAGGAAATGCAGGGCCACATCGAAGGGCGTATTGCCGAACTCGAAGGGAAGATCCCGATGCTGCAGATCATCGATCCGAAGACGCTGCAGGCCGGGGAGCGCATCGTCTTTGGTGCGACCGTGGAGCTTGAAGACGAGGATTCCGGCAACACGAAGTCCTACCAGATCGTGGGAGACGATGAGGCTGACATCAAGGAAAACCGCATTTCGATCTCAAGTCCCCTCGCGCGCAGCCTTATCGGCAAGTTCGAGGGCGATGAGGTGACGTGCCCGGCCCCCAAGGGTCTCATTCACTACGCGATTATTTCCGTGAAGTACGTCTGACGTTTCTGAGCGGATTAACGCCAAAGGAGCCTGTACCGGGATGCGCATTTAAGGCAGTTTCCGGGCAGGCTTTTTTATTGGCTGGGTCTTTGTCATTTTTCTGTCATATTCGGTGCGCACGATGCGCTTAACTTAAACTTGAAGTCTGAGCTATGCCGGAACGCGTTTTGGTTGTGGAAGATGAGCCCGCCATTCGGGAACTCATCGGATTTGCCTGTGAAACCGCAGGCTTTCAGGTTTTTCGTGCGGGAACCGTAAAGGAAGCACAGTCTTTGCTTGCCGCGGATCACGCCGACCTTATCCTGCTTGACTGGATGCTGCCGGACCTCTCGGGCCTGCAGTGGCTTGAGCAACTGCGGCGCGATGAGAAAACCCAGGGGCTACCCGTCATCATGCTCACCGCGCGCGGCACGGAAAGCGACAAGGTGGCGGGGCTGGAGGCCGGCGCAGACGACTATATCGTCAAACCCTTCTCTCCGCGCGAATTAATTGCCCGCATGCGGGCGGTTCTGCGCCGCGGGCACAGTGAAGCCGAAAAGAACATCGTCTGCGGGCCGCTCACGATGAATGAAGCGCGCTTCAGCTGTAAGGTTAACGGCAATGAAGTGCGCTTGGGCGTGATTGAATTCAAGATGCTGTTGGTGCTCGCCGCCAACCCCGGGCGCGTTTACTCCCGCGCGCAGCTTTTGGAGCGTGTGTGGGACGATGCCGACGGCTTTGATGAGCGCACGGTGGACGTGCATATTCTGAGACTCAGAAAGCAGCTTGCGGCAACGGACGCCAAAAACATTGTGGAAACGGTGCGCGGGCTTGGGTACCGCGCGGTGGAATCGGCAGCGTAAAAACCTTCGGGGACTTTGGCGATGAAACGGATCCAACTCATGGGGCCGGTCTTTTTCCGGCTCATTCTCATCATTGTGCTGGGCCTTGCGTGTGCGGGGCTTACCAACCCCTACTGGGGCATGGGCGTGGTGATTCTGGGATTTTTTGCCGAAATCCTGATGCACTTAAATTACATCGCGCGGCTGGCGCACTGGCTCGATGACTCGGTGTCGGTGACGCGCGCGGACGCGGCCGAAGTGCCCGATGCCGCAATGGGCCTTTGGGCCGACATTTTTGCGCGAGTTTATAAAACCCGCCGGGCCTTTGATAAAAACGCACGACGCCTGGAAGAGCGTGAAGCGCGCTACAAAAAAACGCTCGGAGCGCTTCCGGAAGGCATCCTTCTTTTAAAGCGCGACTGGGTGCTTTCCTGGTGTAACGCCAACGCCGAAGCGATTTTCGGCGTGAGCGGCGAAAACGATGTGGGGCGGCACGTCTTTGCGCTTGTGCCTGATGAGACACTCGTGGCGTACCTTAAGGCCGGACACTATGAGACGCCCTTGATCTGGCCCAAGGTGGGGACGGATAAAACCTACGAAATCCGCGTGGTCGTTGCCGACCGCAAAAACGCCCTTTTAATTGCGCGGGATGTGACGGAACAGGAAAAGCTCGATGCCATGCGGCGCGACTTTGTCGCGAACGTCTCGCACGAATTGAGAACCCCTCTCACGGTCCTTAACGGCTTTCTTGATATGGCGGTAAGCGGCGTCTCGGGTAAAGCCGAACTGCAGCCGCAGCACTTGGAACTCATGCGTGAGCAGGCGCTCAGGATGCAGCGCTTAATCGACGATCTTCTGACGCTTTCGCGCCTTGAGAGCGGCTCTACGGACAAAAAGAGCGAAACCGTGGCCCTGCATGAGTTGGTCTCAACGGTCACGGAAGAGATGCAGGTCGTCGCGAAAAACCGCCATACGGTGGATTGCTCGGTGGTGCCGGTGTGGCTTAACGGGTATTCCGATGAAATCCGCAGCGTGGTCGTCAACCTCATGACAAACGCCGTGCGCTATACGCCGCCGGGCGGCCATATCCACGCAACGGTTGCCGTAACGCCCGAAGGGCAGGCTGTGGTGAGCGTCTCAGATAACGGTATTGGCATTGACAAGAAGGATCTGCCGCGTCTTACGGAACGCTTTTACCGCGTGGATAAGTCGCGCTCGCGAAACACCGGGGGTACGGGCCTCGGACTTGCGATCGTAAAGCACGTGCTCCTTCACCACAACGCACAGATGAAAATTGAAAGTGAGCTTGGGAGGGGCTCCACCTTTACCGTGGTGTTTCCCGTTGAGCGCGTAAGCACCAAGGCGGCAGCCGACGTGATCGACGTGGCGGCTAAAGAAAAAGCGCCGGCCGCAGCTGCCAGCGCTTCGTGACTAGATCCTGTCGTAGCGGCAGAAGGTCAACATCGGGGTCGTGTCCGTTGCGGGGACTTCCCGTAAAACCGTTTTTTTCCATTCGGACGCGGGCAGTTCCGGAAAGGTCGTGTCACCCGCACATTCCGCCGCAATTTCGGTGACCCAGCAGGTCTGCGCGAGGGGGAGCACTGCGCGGTAAATCTGACCGCCCCCGAGCACAAAGACTTTGGCTTCGTTTTGAGCGGCCTTTAAGGCGTCAGCAAGCGACGGTACGGTAAGGGCTCCGTCGTAGTGCGTTGCTGCATTGCGGCTTATCACAATGTTGGTGCGCCCCGGGAGGTTGCGCCCGATGCTTTCGCGCGTTTTACGGCCCATGATGACCGCAGCGCCCATCGTCACCGTCTTAAAGTGCCTGAGGTCTTCCGGAATATGCCAGGGCATGGTGCCGGCGTTTCCGATGACGCCGTTTGCGGCACGGGCCACAATCATTTCCAAGGGTGCGGACATTCGGGCGTCTCCTTAAACGGCAATCGGGGCTTTAATCGTCGGGTACGGGTCGTAGCCCACGATCTCAAAGTCATCAAACTTGTAGTCAAAAAGCGAGGCCGGCCGGCGCTTAATCACTAGCTTCGGATAGGGGCGCGGCGTGCGGGAAAGCTGTTCTTTGACCTGCTCAAAGTGGTTGTTGTAGATGTGGCAGTCCCCGCCCGTCCAGATGAATTCCCCTGGCGTGAGGTCACACTGCTGCGCCATCATGCAGGTCAGAAGTGCGTAACTCGCGATGTTAAAGGGAACGCCCAGAAAAATGTCGCAGCTTCGCTGATAGAGTTGGCAGGAGAGTTTGCCGTCAGCCACATAAAACTGAAAGAGACAGTGACACGGCGGCAGCGCCATTTTGTCGATGTCTGCGACATTCCAGGCGCACACAATGATGCGTCGGCTGTCGGGGTTGTGCTGAATGAGATCCAGGGCCTGCGAGATCTGGTCGATCTTCTCTCCGTCCGGAGCGGGCCAGCTTCGCCACTGCACGCCGTAGATGGGCCCGAGGTTGCCGTCTTTGTCGGCCCATTCGTCCCAGATCGTCACTTTGTTGTCGTGGAGGTACTTGACGTTGCTGTCACCGTTTAAAAACCACAAAAGCTCGTGAATGATCGAGCGCAGGTGAAGTTTCTTGGTGGTCACCAGCGGAAAACTCTCGGTCAGGTCAAACCGCATCTGGTAGCCGAAGACCGAGCGGGTGCCCACGCCCGTGCGGTCGGTCTTTTGCGTGCCCGTTTCGAAAACGTGCCGTAAAAGGGTTTCGTACTGATTGCTTACAGGCGTCATCTTCGGGCTCCAAACAGGTTGAAAAAACGACCGGTACGCTTGGGGCGTACCGGAGGGAAAATCTTGAAGGAGAGTCTAACAGCTCTCGGCGGTCACAGAATCAGAGGTTCAGAATCTTAAAGAAGAGGATCGTGAGGTGATAGAAAGCGGGCGCGGCAAAAGTGAGCGGCGCAAAGCGCTCGAGAATCCCGCGGCCGATGTAGAGTTCCCCTTCCCAGCTGCGTGAGCCGAGACTGCGCTTCACCGAATTGATGACGATGTCGCCCATGGCGCCAGCTAAAACAATCGCAAGCGAATAAAGCGCCGCCTGCCAGAGACGGAAGGGGGTGAGCCAGTAAAGCGCAACGCCCACCAAAAGCCCCAAAAAGCACCCGAGCGACATGCCCTTCACCGTCTTATTGGGGTTCATTCTCAGGGGCTTGCCGCCCAGTGCGGAACTCGCAATCACCGAGAAAAGATCCGCTGAGAAGATGACCAGCAGGAAAAAGAGAAGCATCAGGGGTCCGGAAGACCCGTAGCGCGTCATGTCAAGCGTCGCAATCGCGGGCGCATGGCTCACGCAGAACACGCAGATCATCACGCCCCACTGGACCTTGGCGACACGCTCAAGATACCGGTCCGTGTCGTGGCTTAAGGCTGCAATCACCGGCAACAGCAAGAAGAGATAGACCGGAATAAAAAGCGTAAAGACCGCCGAGAGGTCTAAGTACACAAGGAGGTACTGAATGGGGATCGCGAGATAAAACGCCACCACCAGCACCCAGTGGTCCGTGTGCTTAATGGGGGTGAGCGCAATAAATTCGCGCAGCAGGAAAAAGGAAAAGACCGCAAAGAGAATCGTGAGCGTTCCCTGTCCGAACCACCAGGCAATCGCAAAAATCGCGATAAGCCACCAGCCCATGCGGGTGCGGGCGTTCACAACCGCCAGGCGCTGTACGGCCTCGGGGCTCTTTGCGCGTCCCTGTGCCCAGAGACCGTAAATGGTGCCTGCGCCCATCAGAATGATGAGCGAGGCGAGAATGATGAGGTAGCCTGACTGCAGGCTGATTCCGAGTCGCATCATGATGATTGGGCCAGATCGATAACGGCCTGACGGGCCTTGGTTAAAAACTCTTCCTTGGGTTCGTCCGGGGAGTGTTCCAGCGGCGCCCCGAACCGGATCGAGCAGATCGTCGGAACCGGGATCAAAACCCCCTTGGGCATCGCGCGGTAGAGGTTTTCGATATAAACCGGGATGAGTTCCACGTCCGGAAAGTCGCGCATCAGACGCCACAGGCCGCTTTTAAATTCACTCGGCAGCGGCTGCGGACGACGGGTGCCTTCCGGGAAAATGATGAGGGAGTCGCCCGCGGCCAGGGCTTCCTTCAGAGGCTTTAACGGATCGCTGCGGTCAGCGCCCTTGCGGTCAATCAAAACGACGTTTAATTCCTTCATCGCAAGGCGTTTACGGAAGAGCCCATGATCCCAGTAGTCCTTTGCAGCGACCGGGCGCGTGACGCGCCGCAGTAACCCGGGCAGCGCTGTCCAGATGACAACGGTGTCGAGGTGGCTTGTGTGGTTGGCAAAGTAAATCCTCTGCTTGTGCGAGGGGTTGCAGCCCATCCACTGCGGGTAGGCGCCGACCAAAAGCCGCGTGAGCCAGACAATCGGCGTCATCAACTGAAATTTGAACAAAACGTCACCCTGGTCTTAAAAGAAATACAGTATCCGCCATTTTAAATCGGGAATGTGACAAAGCCTTGTGCTGTCGGTAAGGCGGTGTTGCATAAGGTCGACACAAAAGGGGAGGGCGCAGGCGGACCGGTTTCGGCGTTTTTTTGAGAAACCATGCAGTGAAGACACTGCTGCGGGATAATCGAAAGTGCCGGAATACAGCGGCTTTTGAAGCGCAGCTTCGACCGTCCGTTAATGGTTAACGGGCAACTTGTTCCATTTTGGAACAAGTTCGGATGGAGGCGACAGATGAATGTTTGGCTGGCTACGCTTTGGGTTGGGATGTTGGCGCCTTCGGTCCTCATCTGCGTTCGTGAGAAGCCGGGGTTCGGTGTTCGGGCACAGGTCTGCTGCCCGTGAGTCGGGGACTGTCATTTCTCCGCCGCTTCAAGCGTTTTCGAGGCCGCCGACTTCTTTTCAATCGTTGGGTTGTCAAAAGAGCCCTGCACCTTGTATTCGGTCGAAAAGATTTTGCTCAAGGGGTTTCTCAGTAAAAGCTGTGCCACGAGCGACCCGATCCCCGCGACGGGATTCACAACCGCAAGCGCAATCGAAGCGCCCGCGGCATTGATGTCGGGGAGCACCAGCACGTCGTAGTCAATCGTACGCGTGTTGAAGTCAGCCTTGCCCGAGGAAATGATTGAGGCATGACTGCCGATCACCTTGGTGCCGTCGGTGTAGGCAACACCTTTAACGACCTTGGATTCACTTGTCAGGGTGTCAAAGGAAAAGCCGTTTTGCACGAGGTCGCTGAAATCAAGCTGCAGGCGCTTTAATAGGGACTGCATGGAAAGAAGCGACAGCACCGCACCCCCGACGCCCGTGTTGACCTGCTGGAAAGAGCCGTTTGCAAGCGACACCTTCACCGGGCCCTCAATGGTGGAGACAACCGGCGACCAGGGCGTGCCGTCCCAAGTAAGCGAGACGCTCGCTTCCCCGTTCCCCTTCTGCAGCACGTTGGGGTAGCCGAGTTCGGTAAGAAGCACGCCCGCGTCATGGACCTTGAGGTCGGCGTGCAGCGAATGCGTGTTCTTGCCGCCTTTTTCGTGCCATTCGCCTTGCCCCGTGAGGGTGCCGCCGCTGTTGGCGATTGTGAGTGACGACAGCCTCCAGACGCGCTCACCGTCGGCTTTTTTCTCAATGTTGGCCTTTACCGAGGCTTTCCCCAGAATCATCTCGCCGTAACGGAGGTCTTCAACGTCGATGTCGGCTTCCGGCATCAGGCGGCGTCCGTTACCGGTGAGAATGGTCTGAATACCTGACCTGTCATAGGCGGGCAGGTGCAGTTTTTTAAAGTCGGCATGAAGCCGGCCGGCCCCTTCGGTGTCAATCGTGACGGTGCCGTCGGCGTTCGTGCCACCCACGCGGACACGCCATTCACTCCCGCTCATAAGGTCGGCGCGCGCTTCAACAGCGCCGAGATTCATGCCGGAATATTTCAGTTCCTCAAGGTCAACGGACACGCGCTCAAGCGTTGCGCCGCCCTCGGTGTCGCCGGTCACGGCGAGTTTCTTCGCCGCAGCAATCAAGGCTTCACCCGCAGTCTGCCAGCGGTCGGCATCGAGTGTCTTCCCGGTAATTTCCAGCGCAAAGCCCGAGCGGGGCAGATAGGTTCTGCGGCCCACGGCAAAACTGCCCCGGGGGCTCACGCGAGAGCCCTCAGCCGGGACTTCAACAATGCCTGAGAAGCGGTTTCTCGCAACGTTGACGGCAATTCGGTGGCGGGCCGTTTTGCCGCTTCCGGCGTTGGAAAACGCAAAGGTCAGGGGCCAGACGCTCCCAGCGCTTTTATTTAAGGGCGAGGGGAGGTCGGTTGAAACGCCTTTTAAGTCCGACTGCACGGACACGGAGACGCCGGTTGCGGGAGAGATACTGACCGCACCCACGTAACTTGTTTCGCCTTTTACGTGGGTGAGCGCCTCAGCAAGAATCGGGTTATTGTTGAAGTAGCTGACGGACCGGGGTTGAGCAAGCCCTGAAAACGCCAGGGAAATGGTGCCGTCTTCTTCGGTGTGCATGTTGAGCGTTGCATCGCGCGAGAAGGCCTTCGCGGTCACGCGTTCAGCCCAGGCGCCTTTTTCGGTAAAGGTGACGCGTCCGGTGAGGTCGGTCACCGGCGGCACGGGCCAGGGCATGGCAAGAACGTTTTCTTCCAGCGTCACGATTCCCTTCACCTTGGTGTCGCGGGCGTGCAGAAGCGGAATGTCGAGGGTGAGTTCAAGGGCAGCCGTGCCGCTACCTTGACTGCCCTCAAAGCTGTCCTTCAAGTAACCGCGGACGGGGCTGGCGGACACATAACCCAACATGGCGCCGAGATCGGCTTTGGCATGGCCCCGCACTTCAAGAAGGACATCGTTTCCCGCTGCGAGATCCGGAATGCGGGCCGTGGCGTGTTCAATCGGCACGCCCATTGTGCGGGAGGCGTCCGCCACAACCGTCATCGAAGCGCCCTCAAAGCGGATGGTGCCCTGAATGTCCGACAAAATCGGCCACTCCGATCCCGTTTCAAACCGGCCGTCGGCGGTCTTCACGTAATTGGGCACGTAGTCAACGGCCCCGTTTTCCACGTTGCCTTCAATGAGAAACTTTCCCTTGGTTCCGGGCGCCGTCCACGGGTAGTCGTTTAAGGCACCGGTGAGTTCCCATTTCCCATTTTTCGCGGTCCCCCCCACAAGGCCTGCCTGCAGCCACTTCGCGGTAGCCTCTCCCACCGCCAGCGGCATATAACGCCAGGCGCGCTCAGCCTTCATGCGCTCAATCGTCCCTGAAAGCGCCGCGGTGCCCGCTTCCCCTGTGTCGTGCCAGGTGCCCGAAGCCGTGACCGCGAGGTCCGCATTTTCTGCCCGCACGTCTTTAAGCGTGAGTTCAAAGGGCAAGGGCGTGCCCGAGGTCCCCGCGGTGTCGGCGCCTCGCCAGCTCACGGTCCCCGTGAGTTTGTCAAACTCAAAGACCGGATCGGCGTAAACGCCCGGCAGAACCAGACGGGGGTTGGTGCTCGTAAGCCGCATCTCGCCCCCTTTCTGCGAAATGTCGGCCTGCCCCGAGATGCGGGAAAACCCGAAGCCCACCCCCTCTTTTTTCTTGCCGCCGGGGCCGTAAAGGCCCGAGGCAATCCGCAGGTTTTCAAAGTGTGTGGAAAAGCGCCAGTCGTGGGGATTATCCAAGGGCCCGTCCCAGGCAATGACGGACTGCGTCAGGTGCCCCGAGGGGCGGTGCTTGATAATAAGTTGCGCCAGGGGACGCGGTACCGGCAGGCGCGGCAGCATCTGCAGCAGGGGTTCAAGCTCAATGACGGACGCCGCCACCGTGACGCGTTCGGTATTGATGCCGTCCGCGGTAAGGGCAATCGTGGCCTCAAGGTCCGTGGGACCGATGCGGCGCCTGAAGGCGTTGGTGTAGGTAAGGTTTGCGGCCTTTACTGTGAGGTCTTTGCCGTCGTAGGACTGCGTAAGGCGCGCTGAGAGGTCATCAATCACCATGGGTTGAAGCTGCGGCGCAAATTTAAGCCGCGCGCGGGAGACGCCGACGTCAGCGGTGGCGGAGGTGAGTTTGCCTTCATCAAGCCCCACCCAAAGCCGCAGGCTTCCCGTGCCTTCCTCCACGACGGGCGCTAAAAGCGTACCGCGCGCAAAACGCGCAAAGTCAAAGTTGGGGGTGGCGGCGTAGGCCTCGCCCTTCCACGTTCGCCAGTCGGCCGACGGACTGAAAAGTGACGTTTCAAACCGGGCACGGATGTCCACCGGATTTTTGGCGTTGGTTTCCTGCACGGCCTGCGCGCCGAAAATCCATTCGGTAAGCCTTCGCTCAAAGGTGAGGTTTAAGTCCGTGAAGCGGCTCTCCGCCGGCGTGTCGTTTGTGAGGTCAATAAGCCGCAGGGTGGAGTCGGAAATGTTGATGCGCCGCTGCTTTAAAAGCCAGGCAATGACGGGGTTCTCACGGTCCTTTTCGGTCTTCTCACCCGCGGCAAGGTCAAAGCCGAAGCCTCCGACCTCGTAGGCGGATTTTCCGGTGCGCCGTACCGTGAGATCGACGTTTTTTACCGACAGGTTGTAAAAAGCAGGGGTTCCGAAAACGCTGTACCAGTAAAGCGTGGCGTTGACTTCCCCGATTTCAAGCACTTCGTCTTTGTCATGCCGGGCGTCGGCCTTCTTTAAAAGGACGTCCTCAAGGTGCAGCTGCGGCCAGAATTTTTCCCAGCTCGGCTCCACCACGCCGATCGTGACTTCAGTGCCCGTGGCGTCACCGATTGCGCGTGCAATATCGTCCTTAAAGTCCGCCACATGCGGCAGCAGATACCAGCGGGTGGTGAGAATAAGGGCCGCGAGAAGAAAGTACGCAGCCACCAGCGACCAAACCGTGAGCACAACAATGCCGCGGATGCGCGGGTGCCTTAACCAGGCCCTCAGGCGCAAAGGCAGCAGTTTTCCGATCGATGGCATAGGGGTGGCGTCAGTATGTGCGGGCCCGCAAAAATCAGAAGAAGACGGCCTGCGGGCTGTAAAATCAGCGGCAAAACCGGTTCCCTGCCGGGCTCTCTCGGGGCTTCAATTCCTTAAAAAAGGACTCTAGCATAAGGCGCCCCGGGGCACGGCAGGAATCTTTTTCCGAATCTTTCAGTTTCTCTGCGGGTGAGACCGTTTATGGAACGCATCACACTCTCTCAGGTTCCCAGGTACTCCTTTTACGTGAAAAGGAGCCTTCAGGCGATTGACTACGGCGCAGACGACGCCCGGATGCTTGCGATGCTTGAAGAACGCACAAAAGCGCCGGTGACGCGCGAAATGATGGTCGAGCGCCTTGCCGGGTGCGAAACCGGTGAGTTTTTAGCCGACGCCATGCGCCGCTTACGGCGCGACGTGATGATTGCGCTCATTGCGCGCGATACGACGGGGCTCGCGGACTTCGAAGAAGTCGTGCGCACGATGTCAGACTTAGCTGAGGTGACGGTAAGCGCCGCCGTGCGGGTGCACAGCCGGGATCTGGCCCGCCGCTACGGGGTGCCCACAAGCGCTGAGGGCGTGCCCCAGGACCTCTTGGTGGTCGGCATGGGAAAACTTGGCGGTCGGGAACTTAATGTGAGTTCTGATATTGACCTCATCTTTGTTTACGATGAGGCGGGCGACACCAAACCCACGGCCGAATTTCCCGATGCCCGCAAAAGCGTGAGCAACCACGAGTTTTTCGAGCGCCTTGCCAAACGCGTGATTCCGGCAATTAACGATGTGGAGGGCGTGGGTTTTGTGTTTCGCGTCGACATGCGCTTAAGGCCCTTCGGTGACGGCGGCCCCATTGTCGTAAGCCGCGACATGCTCGAAGAGTACCTCTATGCCGAAGGGCGCGACTGGGAGCGCTTTGCGTGGCTTAAGGGCCGCGTTGTAAACGACCCCGTCTTTATGACGGCGGAGGCCTTTGACGAAGCCACGAAGGGCTTAAGAAGCCTCGTGCGTCCTTTCGTTTTCCGTAAGTACGTCGACTTTTCGGCCTTAAGTTCGTTGACGCGCATGCACGAGATGATCCGTGCGGAAACTGCGCGGCGCGAAGCCGGAAAAGAGCCCGGGATCAACGTCAAGCTTGGCCGCGGCGGGATCCGCGAAATTGAATTCATCACGCAGACCTTTCAGATCATGCGGGGCGGCCGCGAGCCGCAGTTAAGAGGCCGCTCGACGCTTCCGATGCTCGCAGCCCTAGCCGAAGACGGCGCCGTTACGGAAGAGACGGCGGAAAAACTCTCGCGCGACTATGTGTTTTTGCGAAACCTCGAGCACGCGCTGCAGTATGTGGATGACCGCCAGACGCAGATGCTGATGGATGACGCCGAAACGCATGAAAAAATCGCGGCGATGCTCGGGATGACGCGTGAAGCGCTGGATACAAGGCTTGACGACGTGCGGCACTTCACCGCGCAGACCTTTGACGGGATTTTCCATATTGAAAGCGGAATAAAAACCCGAAGCGGTTGGCCCGTGGGTTGGGAAGCCGGGGACGATGAAGCGCAGAAAAGTGTCGCTGAGAAACTGACGGGCCTGGGGTATAAGGACGCGGACGCACTTGCCGCTCGGATGATGAAGCTTCATAACTCCCGGTGGCTGGCGTCGCGCACGCCGCAGCAGCGCGAGCAGTTTGCAAATTTCATGGCGGCAACGGCTGAAAAGTGTCCGGAGTGGGCGACAAGTCAGCGCGCCGCGGTCGCCGCCGACGAAGTCTTTCAGCGCTATCTGAGTTTATTGGAAGTCATTCTCGGACGTCCCACCTACATTGCGCTTTTAAACCAGTATCCGAGCGCGGCGGCGCGCGTCGGAAAATTGCTTGCCGTGAGCCGCTGGGCCGCAGACTACCTCACGGTGCATCCGCTTCTTCTGGATGAGCTCGTGGACGGCCGTGGGCAGAGTATCGACAACTACACGCCGGTTGACTGGTCGCAGTGGAGTGAGACGTTAAGAAGCGGGCTCCTTGAACTCGGAGACGACCGTGAGCAGCAGATGAACCTCCTGCGTGACACGCATCACGGGGCGCTTTTTCACCTGCTCCTTGCGGACCTCGCGGGGCGCCTCACGATTGAGCGGCTCGCAGACCACCTCTCGGCGCTTGCGGACGCCGTCATTGAGCTCGTCCTTGAATTTGCCTGGGAGTCGGTTCCCAACCACCACTGTGAGCAGCCGCATTTTGCGGTGATTGCTTACGGGAAACTCGGCGGCAAGGAACTCGGGTACGCCTCCGACCTTGACCTCATCTTTCTTTACGACGACGCGGATTCCGCGGCGGACGCCGACTACTCAAAGCTCGTGCGAAGGATGTTGAGTTGGCTTACTGTACAGACAAGTTCCGGCATTCTTTTTGACATCGATATGCGCCTGCGCCCCAACGGCCAAAACGGCCTCACGGTCTCATCCCTTGAAATGTTTAAGCGCTACCAGCGTAACGACGACGGTAACGGCGCGTGGTTTTGGGAACATCAGGCTTTAACGCGTGCGCGCTTTTGCGCCGGGGACCCGGACGTGGGCCGCGCTTTTGAAGAAGAACGCCGCCACATTCTGATGCTCGAGCGCGATCCCGCGGTGGTCGCAAAAGAAGTGGCCGCGATGCGCGCAAAAATGCTTGAAGGCCACCCCAACACCACGGAGCTTTTTGACATCAAGCATGACAGGGGCGGCATGGTCGACGTGGAATTCATCGTGCAGATGCTGGTGCTTACCTACGCGCACCGCTATCCCCAGCTTGTGAACAATTTCGGGAATATTCTCTTACTTGAAATGGCGGCGGACCTGGGGCTTGTAGCGAAAGACACAGCCTTGGCTGCCGTTGCCGCCTACCGGCGCTATCGTTCGATTCAGCGCGAGGTGAGACTCACTCTCGGAGCTGAAGGAGGCCCCGTGCGCGTGCCTTTTGAGGAGCTTAAGCCTGAGCGCACTGCGGTGCTTACGCTCTGGAAGAGCCTCTTTGGTGAATAAATTTCGGGTTGTTGTTTAGGAAGAAAAAAATATGAAATTAGACACCGTTGCGGTCTGGAATGACCTGCACAAAACCCCGGAACTGGGTTTTCAGGAATTTAAAACGAGCGCCTACATTGCGGCGGCGCTGGAAAAGATGGGCTACGCCGTCACGCGCGGCATTGCGGGTACCGGTGTGCTTGCTGTGAAAAAGGGGACGGAGCCGGGTCCGGTGATGCTGCTGCGTGCCGACATGGATGCGCTGCCCTTTAAGGATGAGGCCGGCAACCCCATCTGCCTTCATGCCTGCGGGCACGACGGGCACTGTGCGATGCTTCTCACAGCTGCCGCGGAACTTTTTGACAAGGTGAAAAAGGGAACACTCAAAATCTTCTTTCAGCCCGCGGAAGAAACCCTGAAAGGCGCGGTGGAATCCTATAAGAGCGGGATTTTCGATGACGTTGAAATTGCGCTCGGGCTTCATATCCGCCCGGTGCAGGACTTAAAGGCCGGGGACATGTGTGCGGCTGTGCGCCACACCTCAAGCTCCGTTGTCTGCATCCGCATTAAGGGGCGCGGAGCGCACGCCTCGCGCCCGCATCTCGGCGTGAACTGTGCTGAGGCTGCGGCTTTGGTCACAAACGCTGTCTGCGCCATTAAGCTTGATCCCACAAAGACTTGGTCGGTGAAGGTGACGGGGATTAACGCCATGGCAAGCGCGCACAACATCATTCCGGACCATGCGGAAGTCTGGCTCGACTGCCGTGCGCAAACCAATCCCCTGATGACGGAGCTGCAGGCCAAATTAAAGGACGCCGGTATTTATGCCGCCAAGGCCGTGGGCGCCGAAGCCGAAATCGACTGCCAGGGAATTTTGCCCGCCGCTGAGTACGATGACGAACTGACGGCCCAGGTTGCTGAAGAAATCAAGAAGGTTGTGGGCAAGGAGCATCTCGATAAGGACTGCGGTGGCGGCGGTGAGGACTTCCACTTCTACAAACAGATGAAGCCGGAACTGCGCTGCGCTTACTTCGGTGTGGGCGTCGGGTGTGAGCCGGGCCTTCATGACCGCAACATGCACTTTGATCCGAAGTATCTTGTTAACGGCGCAAAGGTTCTGGAAGCGATGGCACTGCGCTACGTCGGCTGATTGCCGCCTGACTTTTTGAGTCCTTAAAAATCTGCCCGCACGGTGTTGATGCCTGCGGGCAGAACCGTTTTCAGCCAAGCAGTGCGTTAAGTTTCGGTATCGCTGAGTGACATCCCGATTCCTCAGCCTCACTGTGGCCAAACGCCGAAAAAGATGAGCGTAATCACCCCGTAGCGCAGGAATTTCCCGAGCGCCGTCCAAAAAAGCGCCGCCCAGACGTTAAGTTTCAGCCACCCCGCGGCAAGCGATAAAGCGTCGCCAACCACCGGAAGCCAGGAAAGAATCAGAAGCGGGGAACCGTAGTGCTGAAGGCGCGTGAGCGCCTTTTGAGGAAGTTTCTTTTGCGGAATGAGGCGTCCGACGGCGTAGGTCGTCATGGCGCCCAGGGTATTGGCGGCAGCGGCAGTAAGAAGCGCCGCGGGCCAGGCCTCGCGAAAGTTCGCGAGCACTGCCGTGAGTACCGCTTCGCTTGCTCCGGGAAAAAGCGTTGCCGAAATAAAGGCTGACGCAGCAAGCGAGGCAAGTGACGCTGTAAGACCCACGGCAGGTACCGTTTGTTTAAGCGGGTGTGCCCTGCATGCCGCTGTGACGCATCAGTGCGTCAAGCGTGGGCTTGCGGCCGCGGAAGGCAACGAAGTTTTCCATGGCGCTACGGCTTGCGCCGCGGCTGATCACTTCATCGAGCCACCGTTTACCCACGGCCGGATTAAAGAGCCCTTCCTCTTCAAAGGCGCTGAAGGCGTCAGCGGAAAGCACTTCAGCCCACTTGTAGCTGTAGTAGCCCGCGGCGTAGCCCCCGGCAAAGATATGCGAGAAGCTCTGGGGGAACCGGTTAAAGGGAACGGAAGGGGTGACGGCAACTTCCTTTCGGACGTCAGAAAGAACCTTCATGAAGTCGGCTTTGCCGTCCCCACAGCCGTGCAGCAGCATGTCAAACAAAGCAAACTCAAGCTGGCGCACGCAGAAAAGCCCCGCGTGGAAGTTTTTCGCGGCAAGCATCTTGTCAAAAAGCGCCTTCGGCAGGGGCTCTCCGGTTTCAGCCTTCGCGCTGATCGTTTTGATCACGTCGTACTGCCAGGCCCAGTTTTCCATGAACTGGCTCGGCATCTCAACCGCGTCCCACTCAACGCCGTTAATCCCCGAAAGTCCCGCGGTTTCAACGCGGCTCAACATGTGGTGCAGGCCGTGGCCGAACTCATGAAAAAGCGTCTGCACATCGTCGTGCGTCAACAGAGACGGTTTGTCCCCGACGGGCTCGGCGAAGTTACAGACCAGGTAAGCGGTGGGCGTGCGGTGCGTGCCGTCAGGAAGCGTGCAGGCCGTAAGGTCGTTGTCCATCCAGGCGCCGCCCCGCTTGCTCGCACGGGCAAAAAGGTCGGTGTAAAACTGCGCGATGAGGTTGCCCTTAGCGTCACTGATGCGCCAAAAGCGCACGTCCTTGTGCCAGACGGGCGCAGTGTCCGGCGTAATGCGGATGTCAAAAAGCCGCTCAACGAGCCCGAAAAGGCCCTTAAAGACCGCAGGCAGCGTGAAGTACTGCTTCACCTCTTCGTCAGAAAAACTGTAGCGCTCCTCACGGAGTTTTTCCGAGGCCCAGGCCTGATCCCAGGGCTGCATGTCGGTGAGCGCGAGTTTCTCGCGCGCGTAGGCTTCAAGTTCCGTTTCGTCTTTTTGTGCCCAGGGTTTGGCGCGGGCCGCGAGGTCACGGAGAAAATGAATGACTTCGGCGGGCGTCTCCGCCATCTTGGTGGCAAGCGACACTTCGGCAAAATTCTTAAACCCGAGGAGTTCGGCTTCTTTCTGACGCAGCTCGAGCAACTGCTGAATCACAGGGCCGTTGTCTTTTTCCTTGGGACCGAATTCAGAGGCCCGCGTCACAAAGGCGCGGTAGACCGTTTCGCGGAGCGTGCGGTTTGCGGCATATTTCATCACCGGCAGATAAATCGGGTACTGCAGCGTGATGCGCCAGCCGTCGACGCCCGCGGCCTTGGCGGTCTGTGCCATCAGGGCCTTGTCACCCGAGGGGATTCCTTCGAGTTCCTTTTCGTCGGTGATGTCAAGCGTCCAGGCGTTTGTGGCATCAAGAAGGTTCTCACTGAATTTCTGCGAGAGCGCTGCCGCCTTTTCGCCGCAGGCCTTCAGTTCTGTCTTTTTGTCTGCGGGAAGGTCGGCGCCCGACAAACGGAAGTCCCGCATCTCGTGCTCAAGCAGGCGCTTTTTCTGTGCGGATAACGCTGCGTAGCCCGCGCCCGCAGCAATCGCCTTGTACTTGCCGTAGAGTGCTTCGTTTTGCGAGAGATCGATGTAAAACTGCGTCATGCGGGGAAGGTTCCCGTTAAACGCATCGCGCAGCTCAGGCGAATCCATCACGCCCATTAAGTGGCCGACGGCACCCCAGGCGCGCGACAGTTTTTCAAGGGCCGCGTCAAGCGGATCAATCACGTGCTGCCAGTCTGCGGCCGTTGCCGGGTCCGTGGCCTTTTTTAAAGCGTCAGCTGCGTCCTTTAAAAGGACGTCCAAAGCCGGTGACACGTGCTCGGCGCGGATTGCCGCGAAGTCAAGCAGATGCGCCTGGTGAATCAAAGGATTGGTTTCAGTCATATTCGTTACTTGTTCATTCGCCGTTCAACGGCTTCCACGGTATTGGTCATGAGCATGGCAATCGTCATGGGGCCCACGCCGCCCGGAACGGGCGAAACCCAGCCGGCAATCCCCATCACGGACGCGGTATCAACGTCCCCGCAGAGTTTCCCGTTTTCATCGCGGTTCATGCCGACGTCAATCACAAGGGCCCCGGGTTTGACCATGTCGCCCGTGATCATCTTCGCGCGCCCCACGGCGGCGATCAAAACGTCGGCGCGGCGGGTGACGTCCGCGAGATCAGCCGTGCGGCTGTGCGCGACCGTCACGGTGGCGTTTTTGGCCAAAAGCATCAGTGCCTGGGGTTTACCCACGATGTTGCTTCGGCCTACCACCACGGCCTCTTTGCCGGTTAAGTCGTAGCCCACGCTTTCGATCATCTTCATGACGCCGTAGGGCGTGCAGGGCATAAAGCCCCCGGTCCCGGTGAGAAGCTTCCCGGCATTCATCACGTGAAAGCCGTCCACGTCCTTTTCCGGGGCAATGGCGGCAATTACCTTTTCCGGAGCAATCTGCTCGGGTAAAGGGAGCTGCACGAGAATGCCGTCGACTCGCTTATCGTTATTGAGTTCCCCGATGAGCTTTAAAAGCTCTTCTTCGCGGGTGTCTTTGGCAAGCCGGTATTCAATGCTTTCGATACCGGTGTCGGCACAGGCGCGGATTTTGTTTCTGACATAGACCTGGCTTGCCGGGTCGTCCCCGACGATGACAACCGCAAGGCCCGGCCGGTGGCCTTTTTCGGTGAGTACCGTCGTGCGCTTGGCAAGATCGGCGCGAATCGAGGCGGCAAGCGCCTTTCCGTCAATAATCTGAGTCACGTTGATTCCTTACTTCAAAATGACTTTTTTGGATGAAGCTTCCCAATACTGCTTGGCTTCGAGGGCCTTGTCCGAGGCCGCCTTTACCGCAGCGGCCGCCGTGTCGTTGTAGCGCAGCCGGAAATCCGTGATCGGCTGGTTGCTCTTCAAAATCCGCACCGGCACCACGCGCATCGTGCGGCGCACGGTTTTGCTCTGGAGCGCGAATTCGGCGGGGTCGGTGGCGGCTACTTCAGCAAAGCCCACGGCCATGGAGCCCGCGTTAACCGGCTGAATCCCGATGTCGGCGGTTGCCACCGCGTCGTTCGGAATCAATTCCATTACGCGGTTACCGCGGATAGTGCGTACCTTCCATTTGCCGCCTTCGGCGGGCACAGTGCGTTCGGCCGCGTCATCGCGCTCACAAAAGACGCTTCGTTTGGCGGAGTGCACCTGAAAGACGCCTTCAGCGGCCCTGCGGCCGCGTTTGACGGGGTCAAAGGTCACACCCCAGGGATTGGCACCCTGGTGGTTGACGTAGGGAAGGCAAAAGAGGTTGCCGCGGGTAAAGGTCGTGGTGAGGCGCTCAAGTGACGAGGCCCCTGTGAAGGCGGCCTTTGCGGGCATCACGATCTCATCGTCTCCGAGCCACCAGGTTGTCTGGTAAACGAGGCTCCCCTCAGGGAAGACGGCATTTTTATCGGTGTACCAGGCAAGCGCTGTCGGGAGGTTATTGCCGTCCCGCATGTACTGGCGCACGGGTTTGCCGGAGACGTCGTAGGCGCGCACGGCGACCGCGAGGAAGTAGTTGGCGTCACCCTTAAAGCGGATAAGCGCGCGGCCGTCCTCCAAAAACCGGATTTCTTCGGCGCCGGTGTTCGCTACCGGTTTACTGTTGCGGAAAAGCGTATGCGCACCCGCGCCCCAGGAGAGAAACGGCTCTTTGTCTGCCGTCTGGCTTTCGGTGACGCGCAGGCGGTTACCTTCCGCGTTTAAGGCAAAGCGCGTGTCATGCGGCCCGTAGAAAACGTGAATCCCGTTTTTAAGCGCTTCTTCGGTGGTCACGGCCGCTTCTTTGGCATCCTTCGGGGCGCGCACCGCGGTTTCCGGCAGCCACCGGGCATCCGTGAATTCCTTGTAGTCGGCTTTGGCCGTGGGGGGCTGCGGCGCTGTGGCGCAGCCCGCTAAAAACAAAACGGCAGCGGCTGCGGCGGCTGTCGTGCGAATCGTGGTAAACGTCATGAGTGAAGTCTCAGCAACATGGAGTGTCTGAGCATCATAGACGAGAACGGCGGATTTTCTGCTTAAGAATCGAAAAGTACACCGGGATTTAACCGGTTTTCGGGGTCAAAGAGGGTTTTGACGGATCGCATTGCCTCGTATTCTTCGGGACTGCGCATGACGCGCAGCCACCCGGTCTTGATGCGTCCCACGCCGTGCTCGGCAGCGACCGACCCGCGGAACCTTTGAACATACGCGTAGACAACGGCGTGGATTGCCTCTTCGTGCGTAAAGCAGAGTCTGGGATCAAGCCCTGGTTTGACGCCCATGTTGTAGTGAAGGTTGCCGTCGCCGAAGTGCCCGAAAATGCTCGGGGCGATCCAGGAAAAGCGATTTCCAAGCTCTGCCGTGCATTCGGTGATGAAGGCAACAAGGGAGGATCGGGGCACACTGATGTCGTGTTTCACGTTACCCCCGGACTTTTTGTGCGCTGAAGGAATGGATTCCCTCACGCGCCAGAGGGCTTCGTTCTGGGTTTCGCTCTGACCGATGACGGCGTCAGCCACCGTATCCGACTCAAAAAGGGCGGCAAGCAGGTTTTCAATCTGAGGGCGCGTGGCCTCAGACTCTTCGGTGGTGTCGTAACGGATTTCCGCGAGGACGTACCAGGGATGATTGAGCTCAAAACCCACGGGGATGTCAGGCAATTGCTCTCGGACCTTGGCAATCGTTGCGGCGTGCATGAGTTCAAAGGCTGAGAGCCTTGCCGAAAAGTTTTTCGAAAGCGTCTCAAAAAGCTTTTCGGCAGCCTGCAGTGAATCAACGGCCGCCACAAACACGGTGCGTGCGGCAGGAAGTGCGGCAAACGCCAGCGCTGCCCGCGTGATGATGCCGAGCGTTCCTTCTGCGCCGATAAAAAGGTGCTTGAGGTCGTACCCGGTATTGTCTTTTCTGAGGCTTCTTAACATGGAAAGCACCCGCCCGTCAGGAAGCACGACTTCAAGACCGAGGCACTGCGCGCGCATGCTGCCGTAGCGCAGTACGTGCACGCCTCCGGCGTTCGTGGAAAGGGTTCCCCCCACCGTGCAGGTGCCTTCGGCGGCAAGGCTCACAGGAAAAAGAAGCCCCTCTTCGGCCGCCGCATCCTGAAGGTTTTTGAGAATCACGCCGCTTTGAACAACCGCGGTGGCGTTGACGCGGTCAATGGCCTCGATCCGGTTCATGCGGGCGGTATTGACAAGCACCGTGCGGCCGACATCGGCATCAGCAACCACTGGGGTGGCGGCTGCGGCGTTACCGGTGTTGCCCCCTTGCGTAAAAACGAGGGCCTTATGTTTGGTGCAGACCGCCATCAGGCGTGAGACCTCATCGGTTGAGGCGGGCAGTGCGCAGCAGGCTGCTTGTCCGTGCCAGCGGCGGCGGTTGTCGGTGAGCATCGGCGCAAACTGCGCCGGATCGGTTATAACGGCTGCGTCGCCAATCGCCGCGCGAAGGTCCTCAATGAGTGTCACGACAGAGTTTCTCCAAAAAGTGCAGGCAGCCGCCTCAGGCAAATTCGATGATCATGCGTTTTCCGAGCGCATGCGCATAACGCTACAGCGTACTATTGCATAAAAGCAGATATAGATACCGGATAAAAAGCGACAGAAAGCAAAAGTCTTGTTAAAAAAGGGAAGGCCGACGGATGCAGCGTTATTACCCGCGAACGATTGAGAAAATCCTGCCGCTTGCATCAGCGCGCTTTAAAGTCGTGATGCTGCAGGGCGTGCGCGCGTCTGGAAAGCGTACGGTTCTCATGCATTTGGCCGGGGATAGAAACCGCGTGGTGCTCCCGGGCGACGATGCACTGATGCCGGAAGCCAAAGCCGATCCCCGGGGCTTTTTCGAATCGCTCAGGGCGCCGGCCGTCGTGGAAGGCATTGACCGTGTGCCGGAACATTTTCGGCCGCTTAAGTCTGTGGCGGACCGCAGCCCCGAGAGAGGGCTGTACTGGGTGACGTCTTCGCAGCGCATCGAACTGATGACGGAACTGGAAGACAAACTTCCGGGAAGGCTTTTGCCGCTTGATCTGCTGCCGTGGTCGCTCGCTGAGCGAGAAGGGCGGGGGACTCACCCAGACACCGTTTCTGCCGGATCACACGCGGGCACTGAAGCCCGCTGACACACCGCACAGGGAGGTGTCTCTTTGGGCGATGATTTGGCAGGGCGCCTGGCCCGCGGTCATTGACGCTGACGGGCTGGCCCGGAAGGCGTTTTACGACGCGCTGGTTGCGCGCTATGTCGAGCGGGATGTGCGGCCCTTGGTTAATCTCGCCAAGCCCGATAAATTCCGCGTGTTTTTACGGGCCCTGGCAATGGTCAGCGGCGAGGAGCTCCGCTTTAACGTCATAAGCCGCTTTGCGGGCGTTCACACGACAACCGTGAAACGGTGGTTGACGGTCGCTGAGAGGACGGGCCTCATTTATCTGCTGCCGCCCTTTGACGGCAGGATCGGACGGCAGCTTGTTAAAAGCCCGAAAATTTACCTCATCGACACGGGGCTTCTTGCGCACCTTCTGCGCATCGATTCGCCGCAGACAATGGCCGAGCATCCTTTGGCCGAAAAGTTTTTTGAGACGTTTGTGGTTACCGAAATTCTCAAGAGCTGGGTGCATAACGGCCGCACGCCTGACTTTTGCTTTTTCAAAGAAAGCCGCGGGATGGAAATTGCTCTTTTGATTCGAAGCGGCGGAAAGTACTTTCCGGTGGCCGTGACGACAAAACAGCATCCGCTGCCCGCGGACTCCAAATGGAGTCTGAAGCTCGCGCGGCTGGGCGTAAAGACGGGACCGGCTGCCGTCATTAGCACGGCACCGGGAGCTTACGCAGTGGCGCCTGACGTCGTCGTACAAAACGTTTGGTCGATCTGATCAATGGTTTGAGACGGCAACGAAAAAGCCCCGGCATCCGTAAGACGTCCGGGGCTTTTAACTTACTCAGTCAGTTCCGGTTAGAGCAGCGGAACGATGAGAAGTGCCACGATGTTGATGATCTTAATCAACGGGTTCACGGCGGGACCAGCCGTATCCTTGTACGGATCGCCCACGGTGTCGCCCGTGACGGCAGCCTTGTGGGCATCGCTACCCTTGCCGCCGAAGTGACCGTCTTCGATGTACTTCTTGGCGTTATCCCAGGCACCGCCGCCGGTGGTCATGGAGATTGCGACGAAGATACCGGTAACGATCGTGCCCATCAGCACACCGCCCAGAGCCTGCGGGCCCAGAGCCAGGCCCACCACGATCGGAACGATCACCGGCAGAATCGACGGAATGATCATTTCCTTAATGGCGGCGCCGGTGAGCATTCCGACAGCCTTGGAGTAGTCGGGCTTGGCCTTACCTTCCATGATGCCCGCGATTTCCTTGAACTGACGGCGCACTTCAATCACCACGCTCCCTGCGGCACGGCCCACGGCTTCCATCGCCATTGCACCGAAGAGGTAGGGAATCAGACCGCCGATGATAAGCCCGGCGATCACGTAGGGGTTGGAGAGGTCAAACGTGAAGTCGACGTTAAAGGACTGCTTCAGAGCGTGCGTGTAGTCGGCAAACAAGACGAGTGCCGCAAGACCGGCGGAACCGATGGCGTAGCCCTTCGTGACGGCCTTGGTGGTATTACCGACGGCATCCAGGGGATCGGTGACGGCGCGGACCTTTTCGTCCAATTCGCTCATTTCAGCAATACCGCCCGCGTTATCGGTGATCGGACCGTAGGCGTCAAGCGCCACAACGATACCGGCCATCGTCAGCATCGAGGTCGCGGCAACGGCAATACCGTAGAGGCCTGCGAGCCAGTAGCTCACAATAATGGCGATCACAACGCAGATCACGGGCATGGCGGTGGCCTTCATGGAAACCGCAAGACCCGCGATGATGTTCGTGCCGTGGCCGGTCGTGGAGGCTTTGGCCACATCCTGTACGGGCTTATATTCGGTACCCGTGTAGTACTCGGTGATGACAACCATCAGCCCCGTGAGAACCAGACCCACAATGGCGGTACCGAAAAGCGCACCCGTTGTCACGCCTTCAGGGAGCATTGCCGGATCGGAGAAGACAAAGTCGCCCACAAACCAGAAGGCAACGGCGGCGATCACGCCCGCGACAATCAAGCCGCGGTAGAGAGCCGTCATGATCTTCTTACCCGGGATGTAGTTCACAAAGAACGTGCCGATGATGCTTGCGATGATGGAAACGGCCCCGAGAATGAGGGGGTATTCCACGAGACGCATGGCGTCGCCCGTTGTGGCGAGCGCACCGATCATCATCGTCGCGATAAGGGTCACCGCGTACGTTTCAAAAAGGTCAGCGGCCATACCGGCGCAGTCACCGACGTTGTCGCCCACGTTATCGGCGATCACGGCGGGGTTACGCGGGTCGTCTTCGGGAATGCCGGCTTCCACCTTGCCCACAAGGTCAGCGCCGACGTCGGCGCCCTTCGTGAAGATGCCGCCGCCAAGACGCGCAAAGATTGAAATCAGAGACGAACCGAAGGCAAGACCGATCAAGGGCTTGATCGTGGCGTAGAGGTTGGCGTCAGCCGGAGCGGTCTGGGTGAGAAACGCCATGTAGCCTGCAACGCCCAAAAGGCCCAGACCCACCACGAGCATACCCGTGATGGCGCCGCCTTTAAAGGCGACGTTAAGGGCTTCCTTCATGCCGATGCTCGCGGCCTGGGCGGTACGGACGTTGGCTTTAACCGAAACGTTCATGCCGATAAAGCCGCAGGCGCCGGAGAGAACGGCACCCAAAGCAAAACCAACGGCGGTCTTCCAGCCAAGAGCCGGAACAAAGGCGATCACAACGAAAAGAATGACGCCCACGACCGCAATGGTCGAATACTGTTTGGTGAGATAAGCCTGAGCGCCCTGCTGAATAGCGGACGAAATTTCCTGCATGCGGGCATTGCCGGGGTCTTTGGCAAGCACCCAGCTGCGGGTGACAAGGCCGAAGATGACGGCTAGGATGCCGGCGGCAATGGCAAGCCACAAAGCTGTAGTCATAGAACCTTCCTTTGGTGTCGCTTTCCCTTTTTATCGCAGGAAAGGCGTACGCCGGTGATTTTCCAGTGGTTGTTAAAGAATAAGCCCGCGAAAATCGGGGAAATTTCCGTGGGCTTACAGGTAAAACTTTATTTGAGCGCTTCAAAAACGCGTTCGCGGATCGTGTCGATCGAGCCGATGCCCGAAATCGCGCGGTACTGCGGAACCCCCTTGGCGCCGCTCTTGGCGAGGTCACTGTAGAACTTCACTAGAGCTTCTGTCTGCTGATGGTAGACCGCAAGGCGCTTCATCACGACTTCTTCTTTGTCGTCGTCGCGCTGCACCAGGGGCTCGCCCGTCACATCGTCCTTACCCTCAACCTTCGGGGGGTTGTACTTGATGTGGTAGCTGCGGCCGGAAGCCGGGTGAATGCGGCGGCCCGACATGCGTTCAACGATTTCCGCATCGGGAACCGCGATTTCCAGAACGAAGTCGATCGGCACACCGGCGGCCTGCAGGGCCTGCGCCTGGGGAATCGTGCGCGGAAACCCGTCAAAGAGGAATCCCTTCTTGCAGTCATCCTGCGTGAGGCGTTCCTTCACAAGACCGATGATGATGTCGTCGCTCACAAGTCCCCCCTGATCCATGATGACCTTGGCGGCCTTGCCGAGTTCGGTGCCGGCCTTGACAGCAGCGCGCAGCATGTCGCCCGTGGAAATCTGGGGAATGCCGAAGCGCTCCTTAATGAAAGCGGCCTGAGTGCCCTTACCGGCACCGGGAGGTCCGATGAGAATCAAACGCATTTGATCGTCTCCAAAAATTAGTCTGTTTTTCTTTTCCGACGCCCGTCTGCGGCATAGTCCGACAACGGGTTAGCAAAACCCTTCGGGCTGCGGCGTTGAGAACAGTCGATTCCAAGCATTCTAGCCCAAAGAAGCAGGCAAAAACATGGGCCGAAAGGAGGGGGCAGGGCGTGTGCCGCCGGTGTTTCTCAGAAGCTTGGCAAAAACTCAGGAGGACACGTCCCTCAGGCCTTTGCGGCTCTTAACAGCGTGGTTAACGTCGTGCGCTCGGTGCCTTTCATCTTCCGACATCGTGAAGGCGTACCAGTCCAAGGAGTTCCGTGAGTACCTGAAAGCTGACAATAACGGCCTCTGGTACTACCCGTAAGACGCCCGCAACAAAAACGGCCGCTCATCACGGGCGGCCGTTTTGACGGAACACGCGTTTTACGCAGCGGGCCAGAGGCGCCGCACGCGCTCAAGGTCTTCTGCCGTATCAACGCCCGCGGGGAGGTTGGCAGAAAGTACCGTCACGGCGATTTTGTAGCCGTGCCACATGGCGCGAAGCTGCTCAAGCGACTCTGCTGCTTCAATGGGCGCGCGGGTGAGCGCCGGAAAGCGCTTTAAAAACGCAACGCGGTAAGCGTAGATTCCGATATGGTGCAGGGCCGTAAAGCCTTGGGGAAGCGCCTTCTGGCCGTCTTTAAAAGCGTCCCGCGGCCAGGGGATCGGGGCCCGCGAAAAGGTCATTGCGCGGTTTGTGCCGTCCAATTCCACCTTCACAACATTGGGATTTAAAAAGATCTCGAGCGTCTCAATCGGGTGCGCGGCCGTGGCAATCGCACAGTCAGGCGCCTCTTCAAGCGTTTTCGCAACGCGCCCCACAACCTCCGGCGGAATCAAGGGTTCATCACCCTGGACGTTTACAACGATCGTGTCGTCCGCGAGGCCCATGAGCGTTGCGGCTTCCGAGAGCCGGTCGGTTCCCGTGGGGTGCGTCTCTTTGGTGAGAACGGCTTCAATGCCGTTTTCCGTGCAGGCCTTTACGATGTCGTCGTGATCCGTTGCCACCGCAACGCGCGAGGCACCGGAAAGCGCCGCGCGCTCCGCAACGCGCACGACCATGGGTTTGCCGGCAATGTCCATGAGGGGTTTGTTCGGAAGGCGCGTTGAATGCATGCGCGCCGGAATGATGACGGCAAAGGACATGATCTAGGCCTCCGCGGGCTTGACGCGGGCTTTTTCGATTTCTTCAGGGGTGAGCTCGCGCGCGTCTTTCACCAGCATCTGCGGAATGTCGTCTTTGACGGGAAACGCAAGCGCGCACTTGGCGCACTGAAGTTCCGAAGTTGCGTGATCAAAGTGAAGCGGCCCCTTACAGACGGGGCAGACGAGAACATCGGTTAAACGGGTATCCATTTTTGTTTCAGACTTTAGTGGTTTTTTGGTGCGGTTTGTGTGAGTTCTTTTAAGCGCCCCAGAACAAGTTCAATCAGATAGGGATCAAGATGCATCTCAAGGTCCACCGCCCAGATGCGGGGGTCTTGGGCAAGTTCCGGAATCTGCCGGCACTTCACGGCGTCTTTACCCGTCACGAAAATATAGTCGGTGTCCCAGTGCTCGAAGGGATTGACTTCAAAGCTGTAGTGGTCACCGAGCCGCAGTTCCGCACAGGCGATATCGTGGGCCCTGAGCATCGCAAAAAAGCGCTCGGGCGAGGCAATGCCGGCTGCGGCCAAAACGCGCGATTTCGCCTTATTGATTTTGTCCGAAAGGTCGTCAATATGGGCAGTCGCCCCGGTTGCGAGCTGATGCGCGGCGCCGATCTGGCTTGTTGCGGCAAAGCGCGGCGTTCTGCTTGCGATGGTGTCCGTTGTGGCGTTTAAAACCAATGCGTCAACGGTGTCAAGCCTTGAGGGCGGTTCACGTAAGGGCCCCGCCGGGAGCACCCAGCCGTTACCGATGCCGCGCGCGCCGATCACGGCCAGTTCAAAGTCACGCGCAAGGCGCAGATGCTGCAGACCGTCATCGCTCACAATCACATTGATCTCGGGGTGCGAAGCAAGAAGAAGTTTTCCTGCGGCCACACGATCGCGCCCCACGGCTGCAGGGCACCCGGTTTGCTGGGCAATCAGAAGCGGTTCGTCGCCCACGACGCGGGCGTCTGATTCCGGAGTCACCAACTGCGGCGTATCCCCCTTGCGGCCGAAACCGCGGCTGATGACGCCGGGCTTATAGCCCACGGCTTTGAGTGTCCGCACGAGTTGAATCGTGACCGGGGTTTTGCCGGTGCCCCCGACATAGATGTTGCCGACAACCAAAACCGGGACGGGGAGCTTTTCAGCACGGATGCGGTGTGCGCGCATGCGTACCGCGGCAAGGTAAATGAGGCTTAAAGGACTTAAAAGCCAGGCGGCAAGACCGCGCTTGGCCCACTGGGCGTGAAGCCACGTTTCGAGTTCAGCGCGCATGGCGATGTCCCCGAAAGAAAACAAAGGGTGCAAGAGGTGGCTTAGATTGTTCGTCCGGCATTTGTGTTCTGTCAAGAGTGGTGCCGCAAACGTGTGTTTCTGCGGCCGTATTTCCTAATCATAACCAAAAGGCGGGGCACTGACGATGCAAATAGTCTTTTTTGTGATCGGATGGATAAACGTGAGCTCAGCCGCATGCAGGCACAAACGGACTCCGGGTGCCTCGGCTTTTAACCCGGCATGTGAGTAAAACGGGTCGCCGGCAATCGGGGCATTAAGCCCCAGGTGATGCGCACAGTGAATCCGCAGCTGATGGGTGCGGCCGGTTTCGGGGAAGAGATTGATGAGTGTGCAGGTCCTCTCTTTCCCGGAGATGCGCCGCACCACCTCAAAGCGCGTGAGGGCCTCAGAACCGCCGGCTGCGACGGGGAGCACACACTGCCGAGGGCGGTCAAAGACGTTTAGCGCGAGCGGCAGCGCGACGCTTCCGCTGCCTTCGGCGACGTCGCCTTCCAAAAGCGCCGCATAGCGCTTATGCACGCGCCGGGCGCGGAAGTCTTCGTTAATGACGGCAAGCGCCTCTTTATTTTTAGCAAAAAGTAAGACACCTGAGGTGTCGGCGTCGAGCCGGTGCACGACGTGCAGGGCCCCGACCGTTTCTTCCAACACACTTTTGGCGCTCACCTTTTCGCGGATACCGGGCACGGACGCAAGGCGCGACGGTTTGTTGACCACAATGAGGTCCCGGTCTTCGTAGAGGATTTGAGGAGTGACGGGGACGGCCGGATCCCAGCGCGGTAAGGGTTCCGGCAACCTTTCCCCGCCCTTTAAAAGGCGTTCGAGAAGATAAACGGCTGACTTCTCAGGCCCGTAAAAGGTGCCGTTAAAACGGATGTCGTGCGCGGGCGAAGTGCCCACCCACCATTCGGTCATGCTGATGATGCGGGAAGCGTGGGTGCTGTTTTCAGCCCGGGTGCGGTTAAGGGCCGCAACGAGCCGTACCAGGGGGGACGTCGCTGAAGCAAGCGTCGTGAACCGCCAGAGCGCACGTCTGAGCTCCTGTTCCGCGCCGCCCTGCAGCGGATTTTTGTCCGGGAAGGGCGCAAAGAGTTCGGTAAGGAGCTCCGCGAGCGTAAAGGAGTTGCCTGCGGCATCGGTAAAGCAGAGCACCGGAACGTCGGTACGGTTCAAACGCGGCCAGTCGGTTCGGGCTTTGCCCGGTCCCGGCACGGTGCGCTCGCGCTCTGCGTGGGACGTGAAGGCGTAGTGCGCGGTGACGCGTCCGGCATTGTCGATCGTCACCAGTGCCCCCATGCGGCCGAAGCCGCCCTTGGCTAAATCCGGGGCTGCGTTTTTCGCCGCTAGGTCCCATGCGGTCGGAGGCAGCGTTCTCGGGCACTGAAGGGTGCCCGCGGGCGCAGTGTCTGAGGGGAGGATAACCGCCGGGAAAGCGTCAAAAGAGGAGGTCTCGGACATTGGAAGAATGTGGGCAAAAAAATCGGGCTCAGAACGTTAACCGTTTCTGAGTCCGAACATTATCAGTCTTCGCGGAAGGCCGTGTTACGTTTTTTGCGGATCGCGGGGGCTGCGACCACCACGAGCAGCAAAAGCGACACGAGGAGAAGCCCGCAGGAAATGGGACTCGTGAAAAAGACCATGGGGTCACCGCGGGAAATCAAAAGCGCGCGTCTGAGGTTTTCTTCCATCATGGGGCCCAGAATGAAGCCGAGGATCAAGGGAGCGGCTTCGCACCCGAGTTTATGAAAGAGATACCCCAGGGCACCGAACGCAATCGTCATCCACACGTCCCAGACATTGTTGTTGATCGAATAGACGCCGATGCAGCAGAAAACGAGAATCGCCGGGAAAAGCCACCGGTAGGGGACCTTGAGTAACTGCACCCAAACGCCGATCATGGGGAGGTTGAGAATGATGAGCATGAGGTTACCCACCCACATACTGACAATCAATCCCCAGAAAAGCGCGGGGTTGGAGGTCATCACCTGAGGTCCGGGCACAATGTCGTGAATCATCATGGCGCCGATCATCAGGGCCATGACGGCATTTGACGGAATCCCGAGTGTCAGCATCGGAATAAAGGAGGTCTGAGAACCGGCGTTATTGGCGGACTCTGGTCCCGCCACGCCGCGGATGTTGCCCTGGCCGAAAGCGGGACTCGCCTTTGTACCCGCAAGTTTCTTTTCGATGGTGTAGCTTGCAAAGCTCGAGAGCAGTGCGCCTCCCCCGGGGAGCACGCCGAGAAGGGACCCCAGGACCGTACCGCGCAGAATCGGACCGGAACTTGCCTTGAGGTCGGCTTTGGTCGGAAGAACGGAGCCGACTTTGCCCGGGATCAACGTCCTGCGCTCGTTTTGCTCGAGGTTACTCATGATTTCGGCAAAGCCGTAAATGCCCATTGAAAGCGCAACGAAATCGATGCCTTCCTGCAGTTCGTCAAACCCGAAGGTGTACCGTAAGGCCCCGGAATTGACGTCGGTACCGACAAGGCCCAGGAGTAACCCCACCAAAATCATGCAGACGGCTTTGAGAAGCGACCCGGTTGCAAGCACCACGGCACCGATCAAGCCCAGCACCATGAGACTGAAGTATTCCGCGGGCCCGAACTCAAAGGCAATGGCGGTCAAAGGCGGCGCAAAGGCGGCAATAAGTAGTGTTGCCACGCACCCGGCAAAGAAGGATCCGAGTGCTGCAATCCCCAAAGCCGCACCCGCGCGGCCGTTTTTAGCCATCTTGTGGCCGTCGATACAGGTCACAACCGCTGCGGCTTCGCCGGGAATATTCACAAGAATGGCGGTGGTTGAGCCTCCGTACTGCGCGCCGTAGTAAATACCGGCCAACATAATGAGGGCCGAAGAGGGATCAAGCGCGTAGGTGGCGGGCAGAAGCATCGCAACCGTTGCCACCGGGCCCATCCCCGGGAGTACGCCGATAAGCGTTCCGATCGTGACACCGAAAAAGCAGTAGAGGATGTTTTGGAGCGACAGCGCTGCTTCAAAACCGATCAGAAGGTTATTAATAAGATCCATGGTGCCGGCTCCTTAGAGAAATGCCGGCCAGACCGGAATGAGCATTCCGACGCCGTAAACAAAGATTACCCAGGCGATGACGTCCAAAACGACAATCACGATGAGGGTTTCTTTTAACCGAAAGTTTTTGTCTGCCAACGCTGAAATCATCACCATCGCGGCAATCGCAATCATGAGGCCGCAGCTTGCGAGAAGCAGTGAAAACGCGAGCACGGAGCCCAGCACCAGAAAGAAGATCTTCCAGTGAAAGGGTTCGACGCGGCCGCCGTCGGGCTCAACAAGCGCTTCACGCGAGAAAAGCCCGCGCAAAGAGAGAATCACCCCGAGTACGGTGAGAATGCCTCCCAAAAGCGTCGGAAAGTATGCGGGGCCCATGCGGGCGGCGGATCCGAGACTGTGCTCCTGGACGGTGACAATGGCAAGCACGCCTGTGACGGCAAACAAAATGCCGGCCCAAAAATCTTTGGCGTTGCGCAAGGACATAATGAAACTTCTGCTACGGACGGTTCTTCAGGAAAAGCGGGGGGAGTTTATCCGAGAACGTCCGTAAAAAAGACGGAAATTGTACGAAAAGCGGTTCTCCGGCAAAGGGCTGCCGAAAAACCGCTTTCTTTGTTTTGACGCCTGATGCGTTAATCCACGCGGGCGCCGGAGACCTTCACGATCTCAGCGTACTTCGTGAGTTCACTCTGGATGAGTTTCGCGAAGTCGGCGCTTGAGCAGGGGGCTGCTTCGCCGCCCAAACGCGCAAGGCGTTCCTTCAAGGCCGAGGTCTTTAAAGCATCCGTAATCACTTTGTTTAAGCGGTTAAGGATCTTGTCGGGCGTAGAAGCCGGCACAAAAAGACCGTACCAGGTGGAAATGTCAAAACCGGGGACGCCTGCTTCAGCCATCGTGGGGACGTTGGGAAGTGCTGCGGCACGCGTCGTGGTCGTGACAGCAAGCGGAATGAGTTTTCCGGACTTGATGTTCGCGGTGGCGCTTGCGAGGTTATCGAAAATAAGATCCGTCTGGCCCGCGAGGACAGAAAGCTGCGCGGCGGCTGCGCCCGCGTACGGGATATGCACCATACGGATGCCGGCCTTGGCTTTGAGAAGTTCGCCAGCCATATGGCCGCCCGAACCGTTGCCGCCCGAAGCGTAATTCAACTTATCCGGGTTTTTCTTGCAGTAGGCAATGAGGTCGGCCACTGACTTAATGCCGGTCCGCTTTTCAAATTCAGGCGTCACAACGAGCACGTTGGGAACGTGTGCGATGAGCGTGACGGGGCGGAAGTCCTTCACCGGATCGTAGGGAAGGTTCTTAAAAAGGTTCGGGTTGATGGCGTGCGTGGCCACAGCACCCACACAGAGCGTCATGCCGTCACCGGGCTGCTTAGCGAGGTAGCTTACGCCGCGGTTGCCGCCCGCACCGGGACGGTTGTCGACGATGACGTTACCCAGAGACTTCTGCACGGCTTCGGCAATGGCGCGCGCCGAAACGTCAAGCGGACCTCCGGGGGGATAGGGAACCACAATGCGGATCGGGTTGGAGCCGGTGCCGGTTTGAGACAGGGCCACCGGGGCCCAGGAAAGAACGGGTGCCGCGAGGGCTGCGCCGAGAATGGCGCGACGGTTGTTGTTTACCACTTCATCTTCCTTTCGTGCGTACTGCACCGGCACCCTCGCAGTGGACGCGATTGAGCCGGCGTTTTGTTGTTCAAATTGGAAAAACTGTCGTTGATTCTAGGATTGGTTGGGGATTTCCGCCTATGCATAATGCTGTATTTGCAGGGCCTGAGGCGGGGGTGGAGTGGTACGGCAGGAAAATAATGGGGTGTCCGGGCTCGGGTTTAGTGACGAATACAAGAGGCCGGGAATCTTGTATCAGACTGTATCGATACAGGCGCAAAGCCTTTTCCCGACTCGTTTTATTCGGATTTTCAGATTCGGATTTTCCTTGAAAAGCGGATGTGTCGGCCGCATATAGCGGTTAACAGCTTTTAGACGTCGGTTCGGGTCCGCTTTAAGGACTCAACCGAAGGGAATTCAGACACATGAGACAAGATAAACTCACGACCAAATTCCAGCAGGCGCTCTCTGAGGCGCAGTCGATTGCCCTGGCGCACGACAACCAGTTCATCGAACCGGTGCATGTGCTTGCGGCAATGCTTGCTGACGAAGAGGGCGGCACCGTAAGCCTCATTGAACGCTCGGGCGGCAACGCCCAGCAGGTCAAGCGCGAAGCCGATGCCGCGATTGAAAACCTCCCGAAGGTGAGCGGTACGGGCGGCGACGTTCAGGTAAGCCGTGACCTCGGCCGCGCTTTGAACCTCACTGAAAAAGAGGCGATGGCCCACGGCGACGAATTCATTTCTTCGGAAATGTTTTTGCTCGCCTTGACGGACAACACGCTTGACACCTCCAGGCTTTTGGGTTCGGCGGGCGTTACCCGCAAGATGCTCGAAGCCGCGATTGCGCAAGTTCGCGGCGGCGAAAAGGTCGATGACGCCGAAGGCGAAAGCGGGCGCGACGCCATCAAGAAGTACACGGTGGATCTTACCGAACGGGCCCGCATGGGGAAACTCGATCCCGTGATCGGGCGCGATGATGAAATCCGCCGCACGATGCAGATTCTGCAGCGCCGCACGAAGAACAACCCGGTGCTGATCGGTGAACCCGGTGTGGGTAAGACCGCCGTCGTCGAAGGCCTTGCGCAGCGTATCGTCAATAACGAAGTGCCCGATACGCTACGCGGTAAGTCCGTGCTGTCCCTTGATATGGCAGGGCTCATCGCGGGTGCCAAGTACCGCGGTGAATTTGAAGAGCGTTTAAAGAAACTGCTGAAAGAAGTTTCGGCTTCCAACGGCAAGATCATTCTCTTTATTGATGAAATCCACACGGTGGTCGGTGCCGGTAAGACCGAGGGCAGCATGGATGCGGGCAATATGTTGAAACCCGCTCTGGCCCGCGGCGAGCTGCATGTGATCGGCGCAACAACGCTTGATGAATACCGCAAGTACATTGAAAAGGATGCGGCACTTGAACGCCGCTTCCAGAAGGTCCTTGTGGACGAGCCGAGTGTGGAAGACACAATCGCCATTCTGCGTGGTCTGCAGGAAAAGTACGAAGCGCACCACGGCGTGGAAATTACGGATCCCGCGATTGTCGCGGCCGCGGAACTGTCGCACCGCTACATTACGGACCGGTTCCTTCCGGATAAGGCCATTGACCTCATTGATGAGGCCGCAAGCCGTGTGAAGATGGAGATTGACTCCAAGCCGGAAGAATTGGATAAATTGGATCGCCGTCTGATTCAGTTAAAGATTGAACGTGAGGCGATGAAGAAGGAAACGGATGAGGCAAGTAAGAAGCGCCTCGCCGCAATTGAAGCGGAGATCGAGACGCTGTCGCGCAAGTACTCCGACCTCGAAGAGATCTGGAAGGCTGAAAAGAGCGAAGCGCTCGGTGAAAAGAACATCCGTAACGAAATTGACCGCGTGCGTCAGGAAATGGAAGCCTGCAGGCGTGAAGCCAAGTACGAACGCTTGTCTGAGCTGCAGTACGCCGTCCTTCCGAAGCTTGAAGAAAAACTCAAAAAGACTGAAAAGAAGGATAAGGTTGAAGACAAGGGCCGTCCGAAGCTTTTGCGCACAAGCGTGGGCGCTGAGGAAATCGCGGAGGTCGTAAGCCGTGCCACCGGTATTCCGGTCGCAAAGATGATGGAAGGCGAACGCCAGAAACTTCTTCATATGGCTGACGCCTTAAGTAAGCGCGTCATCGGGCAGCCTGAGGCTGTGCGCCGCGTGACGGAAACGATTCTGAGAAGCCGCGCAGGTCTTTCGGATCCCAACCGTCCGTACGGTTCGTTCCTTTTCCTCGGACCCACGGGTGTCGGTAAGACGGAACTTACGAAGGCCCTTGCGGAATTCCTCTTTGACAGCGATGACGCGATGATTCGTATCGACATGAGTGAATTCATGGAAAAGCACTCTGTCGCACGTTTGATCGGTGCGCCTCCGGGATATGTTGGTTACGAAGAGGGCGGCTACCTCACGGAAGCCGTGCGCCGTAAGCCCTACTCCGTCATTTTGCTCGACGAAGTGGAAAAAGCGCATCCCGACGTTTTTAATGTCCTTTTACAGGTTTTGGACGACGGCCGCATGACCGACGGCCAGGGCCGCACCGTCGACTTTAAGAACACCGTGATTGTCATGACGAGTAACTTGGGCAGCCAGGAAATCCAGGCGATGCAGGGTGAACCTCATGACAAAGTGAAAGATGCCGTGATGCAGGAAGTGAAACAACACTTCCGCCCCGAATTCATCAACCGTATTGATGAGATCGTGGTCTTTAATGCTCTCGATACCAAAGCAATCCGCGCGATTGCGAAGATCCAGATCGATAAGCTCGCCAAACGCGTGGCGGCGCAGGACGTGGTGCTTGACGTCACGGATGCGGCACTCGATGAAATTGCGAAGGTCGGCTTTGATCCGCTTTACGGCGCTCGGCCGTTGAAGCGCGCCGTGCAGGAACACATCGAAAACGAAGTGGCGCGGTTGCTTCTTGAAGGCAAGGCCGCTCCGAAGGATCATGTCGTTGTGGACAGCAAGGACGATCACTTTGTCTTTGACGTGAAGAAAGCAAATTGACATCCTCCCCCCGCTCAAGCGGGGGGATTCCATGCTTGTTGGGGCTTCTGCCCCAGCAAATGGCGGGTTCCCGCCGCTGATCCCATGCGGGATTCACCGGGGTGCTACAGATGTTTCTCTACTCTGCAGCCAGCAAAAAGGGGGTGTTGATAAAGTCGTCAGTTGACGATGAGACAACCCCCCTTGTTTTTTTCTAGAAAGTCTCGACCGACGTATCGCTAAACGAGCGAAGTTTTGGGGTACGTCTGGCACATTTATGAATTCCCGGAACCCCAAGCTTGTCATGATAGGCATCTTGCTACACATAGGTTCGGGAGTTCTTGCACCCGCTGGAAGCTTTTTCGCGAAAAAAAACCGCCGCTGCACGAATAATCAATGCGTTGCGGCGAGTTTCTCGGGGGCGACTTTATCAACACCCCCTTCATTGTCGAGCTAAAAGAATCAATTCAGCGTCGGCGCAAACTTCGATTCATCCAATCCCTCAGGCGGCTCAATGTGGCACACATACCCTTCGGGATTGGCGTACAAGGGTGCGCCGCACTCCTCACACCATTCCATCGGAAAGGTCTGCGTCAAGGGAATAATCCGCCCCACGCGGCAGTTATCAAGCACCGCCCCGATAAAGGTCTGATTGTTGTCGTTGTCTTCGGGCATCGAGGGCGCCACAACCCCCGCCACCACCTTTGAGGGCTGGTCCTTCACGGAAATACTCACGCGGATTTCGTCCCCGTCACCTTCGTGCGTCTCGCCCCCCATCTTCGTAAAGACCGCAGTCGTGGCAATGAGGTCAGCCGGGCTGTAGCCCATGCAGCAGACGTAATCGACCAAAGACCGTACGGCAAAGATGCGCATCGTGGCATCGGCCTGCCGCCAGCCCGAGAAAAAGCTCGCGGGCGGCTGCACGTCAATCATCGTGCCGATAAAGTCGTTTTGAAGAATCTCCCGCACCCCCAGACAAAAATCCATCACGGTGCGGGCGCGCTCTTCATAAGACTGATTGAGCGGATGAAAAAGCGACGCTGTATCGGGAGCAGAGACGCCTAAAGCGAGGTACCTGACATCCGCAAAATCGGGCGGAGGCGTCGTGGTCACAACCTTGGCGATATCAACAATCCCGGTCTTCGTTTTCTTGGTAAGACGGTCAAGAAGGTGCCTCACGTCCGCAAGGCCCTCGGGGAGGTGATCGGCCGATAAGAGGCAGTCCCCGATCTGCACGGTCGCTTTTTCAGTGGCCCAACCCTTCTGAAAGAGTTCTGCGGTGGCTTTGAGCGCTTCGTTGGAAATCTTCCCGTGCGGAATCAGATACCGGCTCCAGCACATAATGGGGATGAGCACCAAAAGGTGCACGCCCTTCGCGTCCACGCGCGTCTGGGCGCAGTCTTCGGCCATCGAAAGGAGTTCCTCGTAGGCCGGGGACTCTTCTTCTTTGAGGCGGTTTAGGGCCGTTTCAATGACGGCATCTTCTCCCTTATCAAGGGGCGCACGTACCGCGGACTCAAAGCCCGTGTCCACGACGCCGTCTTCAAAGCGGCTTGTGGCTTCTGTGGCCAAACGCGCGTAGCGGATGAGCTCAGAAGCAGCCTCATCCATATCCGTGATATCAGAAGAAAAGTTGTTCGCCATGGTTTAAACCGGTGGGGAAAAAAGCAAAGCGCCCGCAAATTGTGCGTGCGGGCGCAGTCTACATGGCTTAAGGCGTCTTTGAACAGTTAAGGGCTCGAAATCAGCGCCTTTTCCGATGTATTACCGCGCTGCTTAAGCTCGGGGAGGGGATTTTAAAGGCCCTGGAGCCTCTCGGGGTGCGTGTAGATGTTGGCGCGGTTGGTGCGGCAGAAAGCCGCAAGCGTCACGCCACACTGGTTGGCGACGTCAATCGCAAGAGCCGTCGGTGCCGATACAGCAAAGAGAATCTCCACGTTGCAGGCGGCGGCTTTCTGCACCATTTCGTAGGAGGCGCGTGAGCTCACAAAAAGCGCACCGTCCGTCCACCCCGACATTGCTCTGAGGCCCAGCAATTTATCCAAAGCCACGTGGCGCCCCACGTCCTCTGCGCCCCCGGCAGACGTGCCGTCCGGGTTCACCCAAACGGCCGCATGCGTGCAGCCCGTGAGGTTGCCGAGCATCTCGATGTGGCTTAAGTATTCCAATCCTTTATTGAAGTGGCGCATGTCAAAGGTCTGGGTGTGCGCGACGGTGTCCGGAATCCGTACGGCGGAGTCGAGATCCTCTACGCCGCAGATCCCGCAGCCCGTCCGTCCCGTCATCGAGCGGCGGCGTTCCTTTAAGTGCCAGAAGTGTTCGCTTGCGATCCTGATGTCGGCGACCTTGCCGCCGCGGCAGCCGTCTTTGATTTCCACGCCGTAGATGTCGGAAAGCGTCGGGACAATGCGCTCTGCGAGCGTAAAGCCCACCGCAAACTCTTCGAGCATCAGAGGCGTACACATCATGACGGCGTGCGAAATGCCGTTATAGGTGAGGGCCACGGGGACCTCTTCAGCGACCCAGTCTTCGAGCTTTTCAACGCAGTCCAACTTATCCACCGTCACGCGGCGGATACCGGCCACGGTCTCAATGTCAGACTTCGCTGACCCGAGTCCCTCGTGAAAAACCTTATTTACGCTGTCGCACGCCATGATGAATTTCCTTTGTGTGGAATCTGACTCAGGCATTGGCCTTTTTGGCCTGTTCTTCACTGTAGTAGGCGGCAAGACCGGAAATGGCGATACCGTCCACATCCTGATCGAAGTTTTCGAGGTCGTTCACGAAAACCGTCGGGAAAGCCGCATGGCAGGACTTGCAGACGTGCAGACGCCGGCTCTCGTCCCCCGAATCATGCACATAGGAGAGGTCGCTTACAGCCTGATCCCCGCACACCGCGCAGCGGATGCGGTCAAAGGGCCAGTGCGCGCCGCACGTGCCGCAGAAAAGCTGCTTCACATTACCGTGGTAGGCGGTGCCCGCCACACACGCAATCGCCGGAAGTCCGCCGCACACCGGGCACTTTAACGGCCGGTTAAAGTGAATCGTGTCTTTCTGGTTGTCGGCAATGCGGCGGTCGGCTTCGCGCACCGAATCCTGCAGGATCACACGAAGCGTGAGATGAATGATGAGGCTCGTGAAGGGCTCAATTTCCGGGTTCATGCCGGCAACCAAGCCTTCCGCGAAGTTTTCGGGATTCACCAAGCCTTTATTGAGCGCCTCATCCGTCGTGACCGTCTTCCAGTCACAGGCCGCGCATTTGGCTTTGAGGTCGTCCGACAACTTGCTTTCCGCAAGATAGGTGTCCGTCAAGGCCGCTGCAATCTTTGCGAAATTTTCGGCGGTGGATTTCGGAGCGGCGGCTGCCAAGAGGGTCTTCACCCCGGTAAGAGCTTTCAGGACATCGTCGCCCGTCCATTCGGGCGCCTCGGCGCTCAAATCCCCGGCAAGATCACAGGCTTCCAGAAGGATCTTTGCGGCCTCCTTTGCCTGAGCTTCAAGCTGGGGATCCTTGAGCGTATTGAGGTGGTTGACGGCATTGCGTACAGACAGACGGCTTGTCATGAAAGTTCTCTTTTTTAAGTGTTGTTGATTGAGAAGGGGAGTGTAAGGTACAAGGGGTTTGAGGGCCCTTGTACCTTCATAACGGCGATTTAAGCAGACTTCTTGTCTTTTTCGTCGTTCACGGTGGTCACGTTCTTGCCGAGCGCAATTTCTTCATTGGCCCAGTAACCCCAGTGATAGGCGGCGTCCGACTCACTCACCTTACCGTCACCGAACATAATCCGGGCGGTACCGCGGTAGGGCTGGAAAATGCCCGCGCCGAGGTAGATGTGGGCAATACCCACAAAGACCGTGAGGAAGAAGAAGACGTCGTGCACGAGGTGTGCCACGAGAACCGTCGTCGGGCTGAATTCCACCTTCCAGCTGCCGTCAGGCAAGAGCCCCGTGTTAAGCCACATAACCATGCCGGAAACGGCAAGGAAGAAGCAGAAGAAGACGAGAGCGCCGTCAGCGAGCCTCTGCGCCGACTTCACGTGGTGCTGCGGCGGCATGTGGACCTTGCCCGGGGCAAAGAGGTAGAACGGGAACTTCATTGCCCACGCAAAATCGTCCTTGTCCCACTTACCGAAGATGTCCTCTTTAAAGAGATGCACAAAGCCCTTGGGGGACTTGATGATCGCCCAGAGAGGAATCAGGATAAAGGGAATCGCGAGGATCCGGTGCAGCATGCGCATGGCGTACGTGAAGTCGCCGCCCATGATGCCGCCCCCGAGACTCGGGACGAAAACGAAGACACCGGTGATCGCAAGAAGGATGCAGCTGACGGCCGCAACACCGTGGGTCACGCGGGTCAGAAGGGAGTGACGCTGAATATAGCGGGTCATTTGTTTCTCCTGATCGTGTTACTGCCGTGATTCACGGCCAAGCAGTTCTTTCACTTCCCGGTCAGCCTTTTCACGCTGTTCGGGTGTCCAGTGTTCCTTGGCCTCTTCAATCGTCACTTTCTTACGGCGGTAGCCGGTGGCGGCAACGAAGGAAGCGGCAAGGCCGGCGACCACTGCGGCGGTACCGATACCGGTGACGGCCTTCATGGTCTTCATGGTGGCGATCATGCTGTTGGGCTTGGGATCGGTCGGAAGCCCGTAGGCTTCGTGACCGTACTTGCAGACCGTGAGGGTATGTAAGCCCCCCATTTCATGTTCACCGTAGAGTTCCGCCTTGTCAAAGCCCTTCTTCTTCAAGAACTCAACACGCTCTTTACCGATGCGGATCATTTCCTCACGGGGCCCGAACTTCAGAGCCTCGGGCTGGCAGGTCTTGACGCAGGCCGGAACCCCGCCTTCTTCCAGACGGTCAAAGCACAGGGTGCACTTATCGATCCTGCTGTCTGTTTTTCTGAAGCGCGGCACATCAAAGGGGCAGGCCGACTGGCAGTACGTGCAGCCGTTGCACTTGTCGGTATCAAACGCAACAACGCCGTTTTCCTTGTGGTAGAGCGCGCCCGAAGAGCAGATCTCAACACACGCAGCATCCGTGCAGTGGTAGCAGGAGCGGCGGCCGATGGCGAAATTCAGAGGTTGGAATTTGTTTCCCGACTCCTTTTCGTCAAAGGTCATGATAAGGCGCGTATTGCCGTTTAAGTCCATCGGGCTCTGATACGACCCCGTGAACTTGTTTTCATTTAACCCCATCGGCGAGGGGAGCATGTTCCACTGTTTGCAGGCAACCTGGCAGCCCTTGCAGCCGGTGCAGTGCGATGAATCAAACAGAATGGCAACTTCTTTTGCTTTAGCCATGTTGTTTTATCTCCTAGTTGACACGGCGCGGACTTAAGCCGCCTTCTCAAGGTTCACGAGGAAGGCCTTGTACTCGGGAATGTAGGAATTGGGATCGCCCACATTGGGAGTCAGGTCGTTGATGTTGTCGCCCCGCGCGAGGTTCGTGGCCCAGGAGAAGTGGTGGGGCATACCCACGACATGCGTGAGTTTGCCGTCAATCATCATGGGCTTCATGCGCTTGGTGACCATCGCAGCAACCTTGACGTCGCCGCGGTTATTCCACACGCGCACCGCGTCACCGTTTTTGATGCCCTTTTCCTTGGCAAGTTCTTCGGAAATTTCGATGAAGTTGCAGGGGCTGATTTCGTTGAGCCACGGGATGTTGCGGGTCTGCGTACCAGACTGCCAGTGTTCAACGACGGAGTAAGTCGTCACGACAAACGGGAAGTCTTTCACATTGCCGCGCTTTATCGACGGGTCATCGGCAAAACGGATGCAGGGGTTACCCTGGGCGCCGTTTAACAGATTCTTTACCGGAGACTCATGCGGTTCGAAGTGTTCAGGGAGGGGCCCGTCTACCATCGGATAGGCAAAGAGGCGCGCATTTTGTTCCCAGTTCATGAAGAACGCATTGTCGTTGGGTTTGGCGGCTGTGACGAAGTCGCCCACGTCGTTTTGCAGCCAATGATCGCCCTTCCATTCCACGAGCACACGCTTGGGATCCCAGGGTTTGCCCTGCGGGTCGGCGGACGCACGGTTATAGAGAATGCGGCGGTTTGCGGGCCACGCAAACGACCACCCCGGAAAGAGCCCGAGCCCCGTGGGGTCAGTCTTACTTCTGCGGGTCATGGGCTGCTTCATGGGATCCATCTTGTCGGCTTCGTTGTTGTAGTAGCCCGAGAAAATCCAGATGCCGCAGGCCGTGGTGCCGTCAGCCTGCAGTTCGCCGTAGCCCTTGATGAGTTTCCCGTCCTTGATGGTGTAGCCGTTAAGGGCCCAGCAAAGGGCACGCAGGTCCGGTTTGCCGTCGATACGGTAGTTGAAATTGGCCTTGAGAATCTGATCGGGGCAGGCGCCGCCTTCCTTTTCGTAAAGCGCACGGAGTTTGTCCCAGATGAGCATCATCATCTCGAAGTCGTTGCGGCATTCTCCCGGCGGTTCAACCGCCTTCTCACGCCACTGGATCCAGCGGCCGGAGTTGTTGATGGAGCCGATCTTTTCGTAGATGAGGGCTGCCGGCAGGAAGTAGACCTCGGTCTTGACGTCTTCTGCCTTCATGTCGGGAGCCGCCCAGAAAAGCGACGTCTCCGTCTGGAACCAGTCGGCCACCACGAGCCAGTCAAGCTTCGCCATCGATTTACGGGCGTGCTTGGCGTTGGGGGTGGAGTGCGCCGGGTTCATGCCCCAGCAGAAGTAGCCCTTGATCTTGTTGTCACGCATGTCGTTAAAGGACATGATCGTGGAATAGTCACCGTAGTCGAGCTTGGGACTCGTTTTCGGCAGCAGATCGTAGCAGTAGTCGTTTTCCTTGGTGGCGTTTTCGCCAAACCATTCCTTCAGTGCCGACACCCAGAACTTGGGTTTGTTGGAGTAGTAACCCCCGGCATACGTTTCCTTGGAAAGGTACGCAGCAAGCGTCGGATGGGATTTGCCGGTGGGCCAGGAGAGGTAACCCGGCGCCTGGTGCGAAGACACACCCACGTCGGTTGAACCCTGAACGTTGGGTTCACCGCGCAGGGCATTGATGCCGCCGCCCGCGATACCGACGTTACCCAGAAGCAACTGCACCATGCACATCGCACGGCAGTTCTGAGAGCCGTAGCTGTGCTGAGTCTGGCCGAGGGCGTAAAGAATGGAGCCGGCCTTGTCGCGCGCCCCGGTGGAAGCGTAAACCTCCCAGACCTTCTTCATCACGTCCGGATCCATACCGGTGATGCGCTGCACGAGCTCAGGCGTGTAGCGGGCGTAGTGCTTTTTGAGAATGTTTAAAACGCAATGGGGATCCGTGAGCGTCATGTCGCGCTTTAAAACCTTCAGATCCGGCGTCTTAAATTCGGGCGTACCCGGGCGGTTTACCCAGGCAAAAGCCGAGCCCTCGGACGTGTCCCACTGCAGGTGCTTCGCGACATCGTAGCCCCAGCTCGCGTTGGAATAGGTCTTCGTTTCCGGATCCCAGCCGGAGAAAAGGCCCTTCTCAGGATCGAACTTATAGTCGTCTGTCAGCAGGCACGCGGCATTGGTGTAATGCAGCATGTATTCCTTCTGATAGAGGTTGTTCGAAAGAATGTAATTGATGAGACCGCCGTAGAAGGCAAGGTCGGTGCCCGGACGGATGCGGGCGTAGATGTCAGCCTGTGCGGCCGAACGGGAGTAACGGGGGTCGACAACGATCCAGGTCGCGCCCTTATCCTGTGCGCGTTCCACCCAGCGCGAAGACAACGGGTGGTTTTCCACGTTGTTCGAACCGATCGACATGATGACGTCGGAATTGGCAAAGTCGCACCAGTGGCTCGTCATGGAGCCGCGGCCAAAGGAGGGCGCCAGGCCCGACACGGTCGAAGAGTGGCACACGCGCGTCTGGTTATCAATGGCGCAGATACCCATGGAACGGGCAAACTTCTGCACAAGCCATCCTTCTTCGTTATTGAGCTGAGCGGCCCCCAAGCTTGCCATACCGTCGCAGCGGTTTACGGTGACATCACCTTCTTTTTCAACGAAGGTCGCGTCACGGGTCTTTTTGATGTGGCGCGCGATTTCTTCAGCAGCCTGATCCCAGCTTAAGCGTTCCCAGGTTTTGCTCCCGGGGCGGCGCACCTGCGGATAGAGCACACGGTCCGGATGAAGTTTTGCCTTACGGTCTTCGGTGACGACGTTACGCAGGCCCCACATCGCGGCGCCCTTCGAGCACAGGCCCCCGAGGTTGACCGGATGGTCCGGGTCGCCTTCGAGGTTGATGAGTTCGCCGTCGCGCGACGAGCAGATCGTGCCGCAGCCGCCGGAGCAGTAGCAGCAGATGTTCGTCACTTCCTTGACGTTACGCAGCTTGTAGGGTTTCTTCGGTTCCTGAGCGGCAAAGGCCGTGCCCGAGGCGGCACCGACAGCACCGCCGCCGAACACCAGTCCGCGCTTGAGGAAACTTCTGCGTGAAAGTTCCATGGATCTCTCCTGAATTCAGGTAAGGGTTACTGCACGGACCTGGGGTCGGTGCAGTTAAGCCCGCCTGTCCGCACTATTCGTTTTGGCGTGAAAGGACCTTTCAGACAAGGCCCTTTTTCGCGTTTCGGCGGCTAGTTTCAAGAAATTTCAGAAGAGCGTCAATCGTTCTGACGGAGCATGTTTTAAAAGGATTTTCGCTATTCTTTTTATGAATAACGTTAGTTCTTTTCAGTAGGAGGATGCCCGAATAGGCAATAACGGCGGGACTTTTTTGAAAATCGGCCGCGAAAGGGACTTCGGCGTCGTACGCACAATGGGATAGGGCGGGATCGTTAAAAAAGGATTAATTTCTGAAAAAGACTAATCCTTTTCGATTAGATCGCGCCAAAAGGGAAGCATAGCTTTTGATGTGTTTTATCGGCGGTTTTTGGCTTTTTGGATGCTGGAGACCAACCGGATGATCGGGGGCGATGCCGGACGGCGATGCGGTTCGGAGTAAAAAATCTTCAATACGGTGAAAGAAATTGCGTAAAATATCTTCATCGTACTGAAGAATTTTGACATGATTTACATCAAGCGGACAATTGAAGAGGATCTCATGCGGCAGACGCCGCCCAAAGCCGTGGTGATTTACGGCGCACGCCGAACCGGTAAGACAACGGTACTGCGGGAGCTTCTCAAAAACGAAGACGTGGTTTGGTATTCGGGTGACGAACCCGATGACCGCGAGATGCTGCGTCTGAATTCCGCAGCTGACGTCAAGGCGCTTCTCACGCGCACACGCTTTCTGGTGATTGATGAGGCGCAGCGCATCCCCGATATCGGACTCACGTTAAAGCGGCTCGTGGACATGAACGAAACGCTTAAGGAGCCCACGGCGATATTCGTCACCGGGTCTTCGGCGCTTACGCTTGCCGCGGGCGTCAAGGAATCTGCCATGGGGCGGCTCGTGAACCGGCAGCTCTGGCCTTTGTCCTTAAGAGAGCTCGCGCAGTCTCGCGGCAAAGGAAAGACCATTCAGAATCTTGGCTGGCATATGGTCTACGGGCTCTTTCCGGAAGTCTGCAACAAGCCGGAGGAGGCGGCCGATACGCTCACGGATTACGTGGACTCACTCCTTTTTAAAGATCTTTTTGCTTTGGCGGGGGTAAGAATGCCGTTGCCTTTTGAAAACCTCGTCAAGCACCTTGCATTAAACATCGGATCTGAAGTTTCCTTTGACGGACTCGCTCGCGAAGTGGGACTTGCCCGCAACACGGTGGAACAGTATGTGAGGCTGCTTGAAGAGTGTTTCATTGTGAAGGTTTGTCCGTCGTACTCACGCAATCCCGGCAATGCCTTAAAAAAAGGGCGCAAGATCTACTTCTGCGACACCGGGATCCGTAACGCCGTCATCAAAAACTTTGATCCTTTGTCTTCACGCGAAGATGCGGGGGCGCTTTGGGAAAACTTCTTCTATATGGAGCGCATTAAGCTGCATAGTCAGTTAAGGGACCTCACTGAGGTTTATTTCTGGCGTACCACCGGCCGCTCGCCCCGGGAGATCGATTTGGTTGAGGTGGGTCCCAAGAAAATCAATGCTTTTGAGTGCAAACTCTCGCCCACGGCACCTGTAAAGGGAAAGAGTGAATTTTTGAGTGCCTTTAAGGACGCGAATCTCTATCTGGTCACACCCAAAGACATCAGAAGTCCGCTCTTTGACGATGAGGGAGGAAAGAGATTGTCGGATGACAAAAATCTTCATTACGATGAAGAAAAATGACGCAAAATTCTTCAGCGTGCTGAAGAATTTTGACAGAGAAAGATTCTGCGGAAACGTCTGTTTCCTTTGCTAAAATAAGTTGTTTTCAGTAGCCGAAGCTTGGTGCGAGAAGTGCTGTCCTGACTTGCTCAGGATTTTCGCACGAGACTTTGGCCGTATCTTTTTAGACGGTGTCGTACCGACACGTTCTGCTATGGACAATATCCGTAACTTTTCCATTATTGCGCACATCGACCACGGCAAAAGTACGCTTGCCGACCGCCTGATCCAAACCTGCGGCGGTTTGACCGCCCGTGAAATGAGCGAGCAGGTTTTGGACAGCATGGATCTCGAGCGCGAGCGCGGCATCACGATTAAGGCGCAGACGGCCTCCCTTAAGTACCGTGCCAAAGACGGCAAGACCTATGAGTTAAACCTCATCGATACCCCGGGGCACGTGGACTTTTCCTACGAGGTAAGCCGTTCGCTTTCGGCCTGCGAAGGGGCGCTTCTCGTGGTCGACGCCACCCAGGGCGTGGAAGCCCAGACGGTTGCAAACTGCTACACCGCGATTGACTTGGGTGTTGAAGTCGTCCCTGTTTTAAACAAGATGGACTTAAACAGCGCCAATCCCGACGCGGCCAAAGAAGAAATCGAGGACGTGATCGGGATTGATGCCACCGACGCCATTCCTTGTTCAGCGAAAACCGGCATGGGTGTGGAAGACATCCTCGAGCGCATTGTTTCGGATATTCCGCCCCCCAAGGGCGATGAAAACGCGCCCCTGCAGGCCTTGATCATCGACAGCTGGTTTGATAACTACGTCGGTATCGTGACCCTGGTGCGTGTGGTAAACGGCGTCATCCGTCCCAAGGACAAGGTGATGCTGATGGCAACGGGCGCTCAGCACCTTGTGGAGCAGGTCGGTGTCTTTACACCGAAAGCTAAGCAGCGTGAGTGCCTCAAACCCGGCGAAGTGGGCTTTGTCGTTTCGGGCATCAAGGAACTCAAAGACGCGCGCGTCGGCGACACGATCACAAGCGCTCAGAAACCGGCCTCTGAACCCCTGCCCGGCTTTAAGGAAGTCAAGCCCCAGGTCTTTGCTGGTCTTTACCCGGTGGAGTCCAACCAGTACGACGCGCTGCGTGAGGCACTTTTAAAGCTGCAGCTTAACGACGCGGCTTTGAAGTTCGAGCCGGAAGTCTCTCAGGCCTTGGGCTTTGGTTTCCGCGCGGGCTTTCTGGGCTTACTGCACATGGACATTGTGCAGGAGCGTCTTGAGCGCGAATACGACATGGACCTCATCACGACGGCCCCGTCCGTTGTGTACGAAGTGCTGATGACAAACGGCGAAGTCGTTCGGGTGGAAAACCCGAGTAAATTGCCGCCCGTTGATAAGATTGCTGAAATCCGCGAGCCCATTGACACCGTGACGATTTTCGTCCCCAACGATTACGTGGGCGCGGTGATGAAGCTTTGTCAGGAAAAGCGCGGTATTCAGATCAATATGGCCTACCACGGCCGCCAGGTGCATCTCACCTACGAGTTGCCCTTGGCGGAGATCGTGCTTGACTTCTTTGACCGCATGAAGTCCATCACCCGCGGTTACGCCTCGATGGACTATGAGTTCAAGGAATACCGGGCGTCTGACGTCGTCAAAGTCGACATGCTCATTAACGGCGACCGCGTGGACGCTTTAAGTTCCATCGTGCACCGCACCAATGCGGTAAGCCGCGGCCGTGACATCGTGACGCGTCTGCGCGGGCTCATCCCGCGTCAGATGTATGACGTGGCGATACAGGCAGCAATCGGCGGAAACATTATTGCCCGCGAAAACGTGAAGGCTTTGCGCAAGAATGTGCTTGCGAAGTGCTACGGCGGCGACATCACGCGTAAGAAGAAGCTTCTGGAAAAGCAAAAGGCCGGCAAAAAGCGCATGAAGCAGGTGGGAAGCGTGGAAATTCCGCAGGAAGCCTTCCTCGCCATCCTTCAGGTTGATGACAAGAAATAATTTGGACCCACGACAATGAACTTTGCTCTCATTCTTTTTCTGCTCACGGTCTTTACCGGGGTGATGTGGGTCTGCGACAAACTTGTCTGGGCCAAAAAGCGTAAGGCTGAAGCTAAGCGCCTTACGGACGACTTTGATGCCGCCAACCGCGAGGCTGTGGATCGGGGTGAACCCGTGGTGCTGCAGGAGCGAAGCCGCATTGCGGCGGGCGCCCTGCGTGAGCCCTGGTGGATTGATTACACGGCCGGTCTCTTCCCGGTTATTTGTATCGTCTTTTTGCTGCGCTCCTTTTTGTTTGAGCCCTTCCGCATTCCCTCGGGCTCGATGCTCCCGACCCTTCACATCGGCGACTTTATTCTGGTGAATAAGTACGAGTACGGCGTAAGGCTCCCGGTTCTCGGCACCAAGGTTCTCGAGGTGGGGACTCCCAAGCGCGGTGACGTTGTGGTCTTCCGCTATCCGATGGACACGCAGGTTGACTACATTAAGCGCGTGGTGGGCCTGCCCGGTGACACCGTGACTTACGTGAACAAAAAGATTATGGTAAACGGCAAGGAAATGCCGCAGAAGATCCTGGGCGACTGGGTCGATTCCGATACGCTCGTGACGCTTTCTGAGCGTGAGGAGACGCTCGGTGACGTCACGCACATCATGGCTGTTGACGAGCGCGCGCCGATGGGCTTAAGGGGCACCCCTTACGACCGGGCGCTTGAGTCCTGCAAGTACTACTCCAACGGCTTTGTCTGCAAGGTTCCCGAAGGCCACTACTTCATGATGGGCGACAACCGCGACAACAGCGAAGACAGCCGCTACTGGGGTGTGGTGCCCGACAGCTACCTTGTGGGCCGGGCGTTTCTGATCTGGGCCAATTTCGGCGATATGAGCCGTATCGGTTTCTTCCGTTAACCGCAGAAGGGGAGGTTTTATGTCGATGCCTGCGCGTCGTGTGCTTCTTGATCTCTCGGTTCTGGAAGAGAGAATCGGCTACACGTTTAAAAAGCGCGCGCTTTTGGTGCGCGCGGTCACGCACAGAAGTTTCGGTGCCGAACACAACGAGCGGCTCGAGTTTCTCGGTGACTCGGTTTTAAATTGTGTGGTGGGGCACGCGCTTTTTTTAAGAGACAAACACTACACCGAAGGGGTGCTCTCGCGCACCCGCGCCAATTTCGTCTGCGAAAAGACGTTGGACGAAATCGCCGCTGAAATTGATATCGGAAGCTTTATCCGCTTGGGTGAAGGCGAACTCAAAACGGGGGGCGCCAAGCGCCCTTCGATTCTTGCGGACGCCTGTGAGGCGGTTTTCGGCGCGGTGTTTCTGGACGGCGGCTTTGAAGCCGCGCAGCGCGTGATTCTGCGGCTTTATGAGCCGATTCTTGCGGCCGGGAACGTCACACCCGAGCGCTTTGCCAAAGACGCCAAAACGCAGCTGCAGGAATTTCTGCAGGCTGCGCACATGAAGCTCCCTGAATACCGCGTGATCACCACGACGGGTGCAGCGCACAATCAGACGTTTCGCTGTGCCTGCGTGATTGAAAATCCGGCGGTGACCTGTGAGGGTGAGGGTAAGAGCCGGCGCGCCGCAGAGCAGATGGCGGCAGCGGCGGTGCTCGCGAAACTGCAGGCCATAAAATCGTAAGGAGAGTGCGATGACGCAAAGCAATCATCCCGTGTCTGAAACAGACGCAAAGCCCGCCTTTCACTGCGGCTATGTGGCGGTGATCGGGCGTCCCAACGTCGGTAAATCCACATTAATTAACGCGATCGTCGGTGAAAAGGTCTCGATTACGAGCAAAAAACCGCAGACCACGCGTGACCGCGTATTGGGTGTCGTCACCTACCCCGATGCCCAGTTAATCTTCATGGATACGCCCGGGTTTCAGTCGCGCTACAACTCGCAGCTTTTAAGCCGCATGAACCGTACGGTGCGAAATACCCTCTCGGAAGTTGACGCCGTTCTCTTTGTGATTGACGCACAGGGCTGGAAAGCCGAGGACGTGAACGTCCTGCGGCTTTTAAACCCCAAGCAGACAAACGTCATTCTTGTGTTAAACAAGATCGATCAGGTCAAGGACCGCGATAGGCTCCTGCCCCTGATGGCCGAATCGATGCAGAAGTTTCCGTTTGCGGCGATTGTGCCGGTGTCGGCGGAAAAAAATAAGCGGCTCGATGAAGTGGTGGACGAAGTGAAAAAACTGCTTCCTGAGTCCGTGCCTTACTTTGATCCGGATCTCTACACCGACCGGTCGCCGCGGTACCTCGCCGCCGAAACGATCCGCGAAAAGGCGTTTCGCCTTTTAGGGGACGAACTTCCCTACGGCGTCGCGGTGACGATCGAGCGCTGGCAGGAGGACGACAAGGAAGCGCAGATTGACGCGTGCCTTATTGTTGAGCGCGAAAGCCACAAACCGATTGTGATCGGTGAGGGCGGCGCAAAACTGCGCGAAATCGGAAGGCTTGCACGCATCGATATTGAAAAGATGCTCGGCAAACACGTGCATCTGCAGGTCTGGGTGCGTGTGCGGCGCGGCTGGAGCGACGACGTAAAGGCCCTTAAAACGCTCGGGTATGACTGATACCAAAGACGTCTCGGACGACAGTGACACGCTCCCGGAGCCCACTGAGCCCTCGCTCATGGCTCTGAAGGCTTTTGCCAAAGAGGCTGGTGAACCTGCGAAGGTTTTAAAGGTGAGGGACGAACCCGCGTTTGTCCTTCGCACCTGGCCCTGGAAGGAATCAAGCGTTATTGCCGAATGCTTTACCAAGCGCCACGGGCGTCAGGTGATGTCGGTAAGGGGGGCCAAGCGCCCCGGGGGCCGTTTTCGCGGTCTCATCAATCCCTTTTCGCCTCTCATCATCAACTATAACGGCGCGGGTGAGGTGAAAAACCTCACGGTGGCGCGCTGGCTCGGGGGGCTCACGCCGCTTGCGGGTGACGCCCTTCTTTCGGGTTTTTACATCAACGAACTCGTTTTAAAGCTCACGGAACCGGCGGACCCACAGCCAGCGCTTTTTGACGCCTATACGCGGACCCTGAAGGCTCTTGCCGAAGGCACGGCCGTGCAGCAGGCGCTGAGGATCTTTGAAGTGGACCTGCTTCGGATTCTGGGCTGGGGGCAAAGTGCCCGGGCCGGTAAAGAAGACGAAGACTGTGTGGTGGAGGGCGGCGAATTGGTTCCGGTCAGTGACGCGGGGCAGCGCGCCTCTGAGCTCCCCCTTGTGCCCGCACGTGTGGCACACGCGGTCTTCACACAGGACTTCAGTGACGAAACGATTCTTGTCGCCGCACGCAATGTGCTGCGGCTTCTGATCGGCTACTATGTGGGCCAAAAGGGCCTTAACGTTAGAAAAACCATGGCTCAGTGGCAGCAGTTCTGACGCGCTTTTTCCAGTGATTTGACGGCGGATTTTGATTTCTCATGACGACAAAGCTTTCGGTTAATCTCAATAAGATTGCGCTTTTACGTAATTCCCGCGACGGCAACACCCCGAACCCCGTGATCTTCGGGGCCCTGGCGCTCAAGGCGGGCGCCGCGGGCCTCACGGTCCATCCGCGGCCTGATGAGCGGCATATCAGGCCCGACGACGTCACGGCCCTTTCCCGTTTACTTAAGGCCTGGCCCGGCCGGGCATTTAATATCGAAGGCAACCCCTTCATGAACCTGATGGAGCACGTGCGAAACGTCCGCCCCGATCAGGCGACCTTTGTTCCGGACAGCCTCGCGCAGAAAACGAGCGATCACGGCTGTGATCTCAAAAAAGACGGCGCGGCCTTTGAAAAGGTTGTTGCCGAAGCCAAGGCCTTAGGCGTTCGCGTGAGTCTTTTTATGGACCCCGAGCCAGAAAATATGAAACTTGCCAAAGATGTGGGGGCTGACCGCATCGAGCTTTATACCGAAAGCTATGCCGCTACGCGGGGCACCGGAGCGGCGGCTGCGGAACTTACGCGCTTTGCGGAGTCCGCGCAGGCGGCGCACGAAGCGGGGTTAGGCGTTAACGCCGGGCACGATCTGAGTCTTGCGAACCTCGAAGAGTTGCTTGTTGCCTGCCGCTACATTGATGAAGTCTCGATCGGGCACGCCCTCATTGCCGAAGCCCTGGAATACGGGATGACGGAAACCGTCGGGCGGTACAACGGCATCATTCTCAGAGCCGACGACCGTATTCGTTTTGCAAAATAACCGTCAGAAAGACACCACGAAAAGGAAATCTGCCATGCCCGGTCCTCTTGTCTGCGACATTGCTTCCACCGAACTCACCGACCACGAAGTTGCCCGCATCAGAAGTCCCCTGGTGGGCATGGTGATTCTTTTTACCCGCAACTACAAAAATCCCGCGCAGCTTAAAAAACTCTGCGACAGCATCCATGCCGTGAAACCTGACGTGCTGATCGGTGTGGATCACGAAGGGGGCCGCGTGCAGCGCTTCCGCGAGGGCTTTACCGAAATCCCGAGCATGCACACCTATGGGGAACTCTGGAAAGCGGACCCCGAAGCCGCCGCCCGCAGCCTCACCGCAGCGGGCTACGTGATGGCAAGCGAACTCAGAGCCTGCGGCGTGGACTTTACGTTTGCGCCGGTTTTGGATCTTGACTGGGGTAAGTGCGAAGTGATCGGCGAGCGCGCGTTTTCTCTGGATCCGCGCGTGGTGACGCGGCTCGCGCGAGCGTTGAGCCAGGGGATGCTTATTGCAGGGATGGCCAACTGCGGCAAACACTTCCCCGGTCACGGCTTTGTTTCGGCGGACAGCCACAAGGAGCAGCCGGTGGATGACCGTGAGGCCGACCGGATCCTTCACGCGGACGCCAAGCCCTACAGCTGGATGGGCGCGGGGCTTTGTTCCGTGATGACCGCGCATATCCTTTATCCGGCTTTAGACAGCGTTCCCGCCACGTACTCGGAAAAGATTTTGAAAGGCATTTTGCGCGACGAATTGCGCTTTACGGGCCTGGTGTTCTCTGACGACCTTTCTATGAAGGGCGCGGGCACCGGGGGCGACATTTTGGAACGCGCCAAAGCCGCGCTTAAGGCAGGGTGTGATGCGCTCATCGTCTGCAATTCCCCGGAAGAAGCCGATACGCTGACGGCAAAATTGGAGTGGAGGCCCACCGCCGACTTTCGCGAGCGCTGGCAGAGAATCGTTCCCCGCGGCATGGCGCCTGCGCGCGACGAACTCAAGTGCACGGCGCTTTATAAAGTGGCGCTGCAGCAGATGATGCCTTAAGAGAAAGTGCCTGCTTCTGCGCCTGACTCCGTCAATGGAATTAGGAGGTTGGGCGCAGACGGGCTGACATAACTCAGGTATTACCGAAGAGCCTTTGACAGGCCTTTCAAACCCCCATATTCTCCCCGACATCTCAAACAAATTTTTTTCAGAGGAGGCGGACGATGAGCGCGATGACGATGCACGGCAATTGTTGCTGTACGTGTTGTGTGCGTTTTCTGCCTCCGGTTAGCCTGAGCCTGCAGTAAGGCTCGTCATACATAACGAAACAGGGGACCGGCGGCAATGCGTGCGGTCCTTTTTTTGTTGCCTGCGCGCCTTGCCTTCCGGATAAACACAAATTGCTTGATCTGGACTTTATGGCGAAGTACCTCCCGTGGTACACCGACGCGGCGCTTTTAACGCTTCGTGTCGGCGCGCTCGGGATTGTGCTCGCGCTCGCAGCGGGCCTTGTGGTCGCCGTCGTGCGCTACTACCGCATACCGGTGCTCGCGCAAACCGCGGCCATCTACACGGAGCTCTCCCGCAACACGCCGCTTCTGGTGCAGCTCTTTTTTCTGTACTTTGGACTGCCCAAAATCGGGGTGCGGCTTTCCGGCGAATGGTGCGCCGTCATAGGCCTTGTTTTCTTAGGCGCAAGCTACATGGCCGAAGCCTTAAGAAGCGGGCTTACGGCCGTAGAAAAAATTCAGACGGAATCCGCGCGTGTGTTGGGTCTCTCGCCCCTGCAGACCATGCGCTTTGTGGTGCTGCCGCAGGCGCTTGCCGTCGCAATGCCCGGTTTTGTCGCAAACGTCATTTTCCTCATCAAAGAAATTTCGGTTGTAAGCGCCATTGCGCTGCCGGACCTGATGTACGTCACAAAGGATCTGATCGGCAACTACTACAAGACCGACGAGGCACTCTTAATGCTCGTCGTGGCCTACATCATTATTTTGCTGCCGGTGTCGCTTTTCGGTTCCTGGCTTGAAAGGAGGATGCGTCATGCAGGCTTCGGGGTATGAGGTACTTCTTAACGTCGACAACGTGAGGCGCCTTTTGGAAGGCCTTCTGATGACCTTAAACGTGAGCCTTGTGAGTGTGGCTTTGTCGCTTCCCTTGGGCGTTCTTTTCGGCATGGTGATGCGCATCAACAATCCGGTCACCAAAATCGCAAGCCGCACGTATCTGGAATTTATCCGGATCATGCCGCAGCTTGTACTTCTTTTTGTCGTCTACTTCGGTTTTACGCGCAGTTTCGGCTGGAACCTCTCGGCCTACACGAGTTCGATCATTGTCTTTACGGCCTGGGGAACGGCGGAAATGGGGGACCTCGTGAGAGGCGCTCTCGGGAGCATCCCGCGGCATCAGTACGAAAGCGCGCATGTGCTGGGTTTGTCGCCTCTGCAGACCTATCGGTTTGTGATCATTCCGCAGACGCTGCAGCGCCTGGTGCCTCCGGCGATCAATCTCGTAACGCGCATGATCAAGACGACAAGCCTCGTTGTGTTGATCGGGCTCGTTGAAGTGCTCAAGGTCGGTCAGCAGATCATTGACGCAAATCGCTTTCAGTTTCCGACCGCGGCGCTTTGGATTTATGCCGCCGTCTTTCTTTTGTACTTTTTTGCCTGCTGGTCGATCACGCTTGCCGCAGGGCACTTTGAGAAGAAATGGAGTCGTTCATGACGCAACCTGAACTGCAGACGAAGGGCCTGGTGAAGCGCTTCGGAGCCAATACGATTCTAGACGGCATCGATTTTTCGCTTGCCAAAGGCGAAGTCGCGGTGATTCTGGGGCCGAGCGGCTGCGGAAAATCCACGTTTTTGCGGTGCCTCATAGGCCTTGAAACGATCGACGCGGGGGAGGTGCTTCTCAAGGGTAAACCCGTCACGTACGCGGGCACGCTGCGTAACGGCCTCGGAATGGTGTTTCAGAGTTACGACCTTTTTCCGCATCTCACAGTCCTTGAAAACGTGACGCTTGCTCCCGTGCAGGTCGCCGGAAAAACCAAAGTTGAGGCGCAGAAAACGGCCGAGACGCTTTTAAAGCGCGTGGGTCTTTGGGAAAAGCGGGACTTTTACCCCAGGGAACTCTCGGGCGGCCAAAAGCAGCGTGTGGCCATCGTGCGGGCGCTCGCAATGAATCCGAGTGTGATGCTTTTTGACGAGGTGACGGCGGCATTGGACCCGGAGATGGTGCACGAAGTGCTGCAGGTGATCCTGGAACTTGCCGACGAAGGCTTAAGCATGGTGATCGTCACGCACGAAATGCAGTTTGCGCGCTCTGTTGCGGACCGGATCGGCTTTTTTGACGGCGGCCACATCGTGGAAGAGGGAAGGCCTGAGAAGTTCTTCACGCACCCAAGGAGCGAGCGTGCGCGGGAGTTTCTGCACACCTTCGATTACGAAAGAAAAACCAAGGTTTCAGCGGACACCGACGGCAGATGACGACGCCGGTGTCTTACGCCCGGCCCCTCGGCCGGGACTCTTAAACAATCGTCATTCATTGACACATACAGGGAAAAACAAAATGTCTTCTTCTTTAATCCGTCGCCTTGCCGCCACTGCGGCAGCGCTTACCACCGCCTTTACGGCCGCTTCGTTTTCCGTTGAAGCCCGACCGCTTGATGCAATTCAGAAAAGCGGCGAAGTCGTAATCGGCGTTTTTTCCGATAAGGCCCCGTTCGGCTACGTTGACGCCAAGGGGAACTATCAAGGCTACGACGTCTATTTCGGTAACCGTCTCGCTAAGGACTTGGGCGTCAAGGTGAAGTACGTGTCCGTGGATCCGGCAAGCCGCGTGGAATTTCTCGTGACCGATAAAGTCGACATCATTCTGGCCAATTTCACCGTAACAAAAGAACGCGCCGAAAAGGTGGACTTTGCGCTGCCCTACATGAAGGTGGCTCTGGGCGTTGTGTCGCCCGAGAGCGCACCGATCACAAAGGTTGAGCAGCTCAAAGGCAAGACCCTCATCATCGCCAAAGGGACAACCGCTGAAACCTACTTCCAGGAAAATCATCCGGAAGTGCGTCAGCAGAAGTACGATCAGTACGCCGACGCCTATAACGCGCTCTTAGACGGCCGCGGTGACGCGTTTTCCACCGACAACACCGAAGTCCTTGCCTGGGCGCTCGTGAACAAAGGCTTTACCGTCGGGATCACTAAGCTCGGCAACCTCGACACGATTGCCGCGGCTGTGCAGAAAGGGAACAAGTCGCTTCTGGACTTCATCAACACTGAAATCGTGAAGCTCGGTAAGGAACAGTTCTTCCACAAGGCTTATAAGGAAACGCTCGCGCCCGTCTACGGCGCGGCTTCTAACCCCGATGACCTTGTCGTTGAAGGCGGCAAGCTCTGACGGATCTAAACAACCCGCGCTTGAAAGCGCGGGGTTTGCTGACACGGTGCAGGCTTTCCCGTAACAGGCAAGGTTTTTGAGGCCTTGTCTGCC
>ERZ1026901.114-NODE-114-length-72343-cov-112.725100_pt1 | contig 72343 bp, 56 predicted proteins | sample MGYA00380179_ERZ1026901 | MGnify/ENA primary metagenome ERZ1026901 (study PRJEB33269, sample SAMEA4719815) | human gut metagenome | biome: human-associated habitat; feature: organic feature; material: feces | place: Cameroon | collected 2013-10 ... | reverse complement strand
TTGAAGATAATGGAAATGGAGAAGGAATGGGTGAAGCGACCTGTCATCCGACTTGATATGAGTCAGGCAGGTGCTGGACCTGAAACAGTGCGAAGTTATCTTGATGATGCTTTTCATACTTTAGAGACGGAGTATGGAATTGTTGTGCGCCAAGATAGCTCTCTTGCCGTAAGATTCAAGAACATAATTGAGAGTGCTTACAGCAAAACCGGACAACAAGTGGCTATCCTCATAGATGAGTACGACTCTCCATTGCAGCATTCATGGAAGACTCCTCAGCACGAAGCATGCACCAGCATCTATAGAGAGGTGTTTGCCATATTGAAAGCCAACGACAAATACGAGAAGTTTGTCTTCATCACAGGCATAACCAAGTTTACACAGATTTCTCTCTTCTCTGTGCTCAACAATCTGAGTAACATCAGTTTCGACCCGGAATATGCTGCCATCTGCGGCATTACCAAGGAAGAGATGCTGCGTGATTTCAAGCCAGAAATCAACAAGCTGGCAGTAAGTAAAGGATGGACATTCGATGAAGCCGTAGCACAGTTGACAGCATATTACGATGGCTATCATTTCTGCCATGAAAATATGGTGGATATATTCAATCCGTTCTGTCTTATCAATGCCCTTGCTGATTCCAAACTGAAGAATTATTGGGCTTCATCCGGTGCAACCTCACTGCTTCCTAAATTTGTGGATGACATGGAGATAAGAATGAAGAATTTTGAAGATTGCCCAATAGACAGCGATACTTTGGAGACTTCGGATGTGACAGGAGGAGGTGCTGAACTGTTCCTCTACCAATCGGGATATCTTACAATAAAAAGTTATACAGAAGGCATCTATATGCTTGGCATTCCAAACCATGAAGTTCGCAAGGCTCTATACAAGATTGTATTGCCCGCCTTGACAATGCAATCGAATGCACAAGTAATAACTACTCAAAACATGTTGTTGTATTCTCTGAAGCTTGGCAACCTTCCAGAAGCTATGAAAAGCTTGAAAGCCCTTATTGCTGATGTGCCTTACAGTAACAAGAAGCTTGCCTGCATGGACATGGAGGAGCGCTACCGCCTGATATTGAGCACCATCTTTAATGCCATCGGTTGTAGGGTGGAAGTAGAGAAGATGATTGCTACGGGCAGAATAGACATGGTGGTGGAAACAACCAACTTCATCTATGTCCTTGAATTGAAGCTAAGCAACAACGGTGGTATTGACGCAGCAGCCGAACAAATAAGAACCAAGCAATATACCGAGCCATTCAAAGCCGACAAACGCAAAGTCGTTGCTATTGCCATAGAACTGGATGACAAGGGAAAGGGACTGGTGGATTGGAAGGAAGTGTAAAAGCTACTCCTGCAACCTCAAGCCGTCATACGCATCGGTCAGACAAAGACTTATCAAGTACTGAACTTGCGAAAGTTCAATCAAGTATTTATAGATAAACCCTTTGTCTGACCGATTGTTTTTTATTGTTTTATGACAACTTTCTTTTATAACCAGCGCTTAAACGCCTTTATATACAGCGTCTTGAGCCATCGTGTGAGCACGCAGTACGACAGCAGGATGCCTATTATACACTTTTTTTTAACACACATACTCACTAATAATTAATCACTAATCACTAATAAATAATAATTAATAAATAATAAAATGATGGAAATGACTGATTATATGTTCAGAATAGGTTGCGCCTTTCTGATGGGCGCATTGATTGGCTTGGAGCGGCAGTTCCGTCAGCATAATGCCGGACTTCGCACCAACATCCTCGTTGCGTTGGCATCGGCTGCCTTCACGGTGTTGTCCGTAACGATGACCACGGATAGTGGCGACCCTTCACGTGTGGCGGCGCAGATTGTCTCGGGTATTGGTTTTCTGGGTGGCGGTCTTATTCTGAAGGAGGGATTCACCGTTAGAGGTCTGAATACGGCAGCGACGATATGGTGTTCGGCTGCATGCGGAACGCTTTCGGGCGTGGCTATGTATAAGGAAGGATTTGTGCTGGTGATATTCGTGCTGCTGACGCATTGCCTGCTCCGACCCTTATGCAAGTATATCGTGAAGTGCACCACCAAGGTTTATCATTACACCATACGCGTGGAGTGTCAGCGAAGTGCGTCTGACCTGATTCAGAGCATCATCATGGACACGCTCGCCTTCAACAAGGAGGTGAAGATGAACTCGATGTTCTATAAGGGGGATGGCGAGAAGAACGTAATGGTATGCTGCGACATACAGATACTGGGCGAACACAAGGTGCTGCTCGACCTTGTGGTGTCGCGTCTGCGCTCGCGTCCTGAGGTAAGCAGCGCAGGATGGGACAGAAGAGAAACGCCGCAGGAGGATTTCTAAGTTAGGAATATTTGCGTAAAATACCGAAAAGTGATACCTTTGCTACTACAATAAGAATGCCTTATAAAACTAAGAAGAATAGAAAGAAAAAAGAATGAAGCGTATAATTGCTCTTACACTATTATTTAACATTATGAATTTTTCGTTGTCCCAAGCCCAGACGTTCAGCGGCACGTATACTGCGGAATGGCAGTGGGACATGAACAAGAACACCAACTTTGTGAATCTGCTCCGACTGGAGCTTAACGTCCCGCTGTGGAATGGGGGCACCTTTGAGGCTGCCACGCTGCATGTGGCTAAGACCAACGACGGCATCATTGACGACTGGCAGGGCTTCTCCAACATTGAGGCTGACAATATGTTCGGCGGCATTGCCGTGCTGGGCTACATGCATGAATGGAAGGCGGGGCATGTGTTCGTGGGTGTGCGCAATGTGAATGAGGACTTCTTCACGTCGGACATCACGGCGCTCTTTACCAACAGCTCTTGCGGCATCGTGCCCACGATAGCGTCAAGTTATCCTATAGCCAATTATCCCTTCTCTGGGCTGACAGTCTACTTTGACGTGCATAAGGGAGGATGGCTGTTCCGCAACAGTCTGTATAACGGTGTGGGATATAACGGATGGAAACACGGTGACAATCCGTTCCTCGTTCGTCCCAAGAAGGACGGCATCTTCGACATGGCTCAGCTGGAGTATTCGCACGATCGTGGCAATTACTTTGCAGGCGTGGCTGTCCATACGCGCCAGTTCACTATTGACGATGAGGGCGAGATGGTGTCTGCGGACGAAGCGGAGCGTAAGACCACTTGCGCCTGGTGGGTGTATGGCGAACAGAGCTTATGGAGGTCGGCAGACAAGGACGTGTCGCTCATGGCGCAGTATTCGGAGAATACGTCCCATAGGAGCGGATGTTACAGGTATGCGGAGATTGGAGGAGCTTACCGCGACAGCCTCAATGAGTGTGGCGTGTCAGGACAGTATGCACGTTATCATCAGGGAAAGGAATATTCGTTGGAGTTGACGTGGAAAAGACAGATAAACAAGAATATAGCCATACAGCCAACGTTTCAGTATGTAAATAATGCCAATGGCGACTTCACGGTGCTAAGCGCACGACTTTACTATAGCTTCTAAAAGTTAAAAGTTAAGAGTTGAGGGTTGAGAGTTATGATTTGTTTTATAGATAATATTCTGATTGTTATCTAAGGTAATCATAACTCTCAACCCTCAACTCTTAACTCTCAATTGTATATTACTTCACCATCTTCTTGCCGTCTACGATGTAGAGGCCCTTACCGAGACGGTTGACGTCTGTTCCAAGATAACGTCCGTCAATGGTGTAGACACCCTTGCGTACGTTCTTGAGATTATCGTTGTTTACAGTAACGATGCCGGTCTCGCCAGACGGAACCATCACCTTTACCTCGTCGAGGAAGAAGCGGTCCTCAGCTGAGAAGGTCAGCGAGTTATATCCGGTTCCCTCGAACTCAATGGTAACGTCAGTCCACTTGCCGTCATCCATGAAGATGCGCTTCAGCATCTGGTTGCCCCAGAATACGTCCAGCGTGTTGTCCTTGCCGAGCCAGGGAGCTGCCTTGAAGGTGAGGACGGTCTTGCCGTTGATGCTGAAGATAGGAGTGATGGCATCGCCGGGGAGAGTCACGGTGCCGAAGCGTGCGCACTTGTTGGCGCCGTAAGCCTTGTTGGAGTAGGTCCATCCTGCTACGTCCGGCTTGAACGATCCGTTGGCACCCTTATTGAAGATGCCGTCGTTGCCACCCGTTGAGGCGCATCCGTTGAAGGTCTCGTTGAAGAGCACGTCGCCCGGCTCATGGTTGGATGTGCCCTGCATACCGCGGAAACGGAATGACATTGTGCCGTCACCGTTGCGCTTCATGTCGAGCATGGCCTTGTTCATATACTGGCGTCCGTCCACGTTGACATTGTAGAGTGTGGCGGCAGGTATAGAAGTGTTTGTAAGGCTGTCGTTGTTTTGATAAGGATAGGGGTCGCCGTCCGCTGTTCTCATTGACGAGCCCGTACGGTTGTTCCATCCGTCTGCGTGGAACGGAGTCATGCGCTCGTGGTTGGGGTCGTTGTTCACGCTGTTGGAGTGCCATGCCTTCTTGTTATAGTCGACGTGTGTGATGAGGAGTCCGTTGCCGGGAATACTCTCGTCCCATCCGGTAGGCTGGCGGTTGTCCACGAAGTAGAACTCGTTCTTGTTCTGCTCGTTATAGATAATGTATGTCTCGCCGTAGTCTGTGAGCGACTTCATATCGCTTACGACGGTGTCGGTCTTGAGCTCCACGGGAGTTGTCCATCCTGCCATCCATCGTTCGTATCCGGTGAGGTTGGCGGGGCTGAATCCGTTGCCGTTGTAGCATCCCTGATGGAGGAGGTCCCATGCGTCCATACCGTAGCTGCCGCTGTATGTGGTGTCGTAGAGGTCAGGATAGCCGAGGCAGTGTGAGAACTCGTGGCAGATGGTTCCCATACCGTCCGCTGTGCCATATCCGTTGAGCTCGCAAGAGCATGCGTATGTGTCGACGTATACACCATTGATGTATACAGCCTGGCCTATGTCGCTGTTTGAGAGATAGAACATGTGCGGCCAGATAAGGTCGCTGTTGTTGGTGTTGTTCTCACCTGGTCCGGCGTAGAGCACGAACACCTGGTCAGCATATCCGTCGCCGTCCCAGTCGTAGTCGTTGAAGTCCACCTGATCCTTTACAGACTTGCACGCCCATGAGACGAGTGTGCCTACGTGTGCGTCGCTGCCGGCGGCGGTGTTCTGTCCGTAGTAGTTATAGTTCTCCGGTGCGGTGATGGGGCCAATAACGTCAAACGTCAGCTCAAACTGACCGTTGCTCTGAGCATAATAATAGTCGCGTACCGAGCCTTTGAATACGCCTTCCACGTAATTCTCCTTGTTGGCAAGCTTTGTGTAGAATTCGTTGTCGTGTCCGCTCTTGAACTTCTTGTTTGGAAACTCCACGAGGATGATGAGTCCCTTCTTCTTGCCGTAATATCCTGTTCCGTCGCCGAACGCCTTGTTCGGACCTGCGTTCTGCTGCATAGAGCGTAGCGGCTTGGCTTTCATCTTCTGGCTTGCCTGCTGCATGGCTGCACGCTTTGCCATGGCATTGGCTTTTCCTGTCTCAAGGTCGAAGGGCACAAAGGTGCCGTTGCCGTTGTCGGTGTAGCACTTTCCGTCAGCGGCTTGATAATAATGCAGAAACTCGTCGCCTTTGAGCTCAACGGTCAGCTCTGTGCCGTCTGTGAGGCGTATTACGCGCGTAAGACCTTTCTTGGCAGGGGCTGCCCATGAGGCCGTAGCGAGAAACGCAAGGCATAATGACAGTATTGTCTTTCTCATAAAGTGTGATTGGTTATATAAATAAAAATGTTAATGCTTATAATGAAATAAGATAGTTTATTGTCAGTAGTAGTTAAACAAATGCAAAATTACACATTTTTATTTCCGCATCTTACAGTTTTGTTCAGAAATATTATTGTAACCCTCTTTTTTCACTCTTTTTTAATTAATTTTGTACTCACTCTGTATAAGCATATTATTATTAACCATAAAACATAACTAAACATGGAAGAAAACGAAAAAGAAATCATTCAGCTTCCCGAAAATGCCTTCACCGAACTGAAGGACGGCGAGCAGTATGAGCCGGTGATGAACCCGAAGAGGGAGTATCCGGAAGTGAATGCATGGTCGGTGACGTGGGGTATCGTAATGGCGATGCTCTTTTCTGCCGCTGCTGCTTATCTCGGCTTGAAGGTAGGACAGGTGTTTGAGGCTGCCATCCCTATCGCCATTATTGCTGTGGGTGTGTCAACCGCTGCGAAGCGCAATAAGGCTCTCGGCGAGAATGTCATCATCCAGAGTATCGGCGCCTGCTCTGGAACAATAGTTGCGGGTGCCATCTTCACGCTCCCTGCCATCTACATCCTGCAGGCCAAGTATCCGGAGATGAGCGTGTCGTTCGTCAAGGTGTTTATGTCGTCATTGCTCGGCGGTATCCTCGGCATCTTGTTTATGATTCCGTTCCGCAAGTATTTCGTCAAGGACATGCACGGCAAGTATCCTTTCCCTGAGGCTACTGCCACGACGCAGGTGCTCGTAAGCGGCGCAAAGGGTGGCAATCAGGCAAAGCCGCTGCTTATCGCCGGTCTTGTAGGCGGTCTTTACGACTTTATCGTCGCCACTGTGGGATGGTGGAACGAGACCTTCACCACGCGTGTGGTGGAGTGGGGCACTATGGCTGCTGACAAGGCGAAGCTCGTCTTCAAGGTGAACACGGGAGCTGCTGTCTTCGGCTTGGGCTATATCATCGGTCTGAAGTATGCATTCATTATCTGCCTCGGCTCGTTCGTGGTTTGGTGGCTTATCGTGCCCGGTATGTCCATCGTGTTCCATGACCAGGTGCTGAATATATGGAATCCGGAAATCACGCAGACGGTGGGTCAGATGAGTGCTGAGGAGATATTCAAGAACTATGGCAAGAGCATCGGTATCGGTGGCATCGCTATGGCTGGTATCATCGGCATCATCAAGTCGTGGGGCATCATCAAGGGTGCTGTGTCGCTGGCTGCTAAAGAGATGAAGGGTGGTAAGAATGACGGTGAAGAGACCGTCCGCACACAGCGCGACATCTCGTTCAAGATTATTGCCATCGGTTCCATCGTTACGCTTATCGTGACATTCTTGTTCTTCTGGTTCGGCGTTATGGAGGGCAATCTGCTCTTCGCCATTGTGGGCATCCTGCTTGTGGCTGTCATCGCCTTCCTCTTCACGACTGTCGCTGCCAATGCCATTGCCATCGTGGGATCTAACCCCGTGTCGGGCATGACGCTCATGACGCTTATCCTTGCTTCGGTAGTGCTTGTGGCTGTGGGTCTGAAAGGTACGGGCGGTATGGTGGCTGCGCTTATCATGGGCGGCGTGGTCTGCACGGCTCTCTCTATGGCTGGCGGATTCATCACTGACCTCAAGATCGGCTATTGGCTCGGCACCACACCGAAGAAGCAGGAGACATGGAAGTTCCTCGGTACGTTGGTTTCGGCTGCTACCGTGGGTGGTGTTATGATTATTCTCAATCAGACATACGGTTTTGCAAGCGGTCAGCTTGCAGCTCCGCAGGCTAATGCTATGGCTGCTGTCATCGATCCGTTGATGAACGGTGTGGGTGCTCCTTGGGCGCTGTATGGTATCGGTGCTGTCATCGCCGTGGTGCTGACTTACTTTAAGATACCTGCCATTGCCTTCGCTCTCGGTATGTTCATCCCGCTGGAGCTTAACACTCCGCTTCTTGTGGGCGGTATCGTAAGCTGGTATGTTTCGTCACGCTCGAAGAACCCGGAGGTCAACCGTGAACGCAATGAGAAGGGTACGCTGATTGCCAGCGGATTTATTGCCGGTGGTGCGCTCATGGGCGTTGTTTCTGCCATCCTGCGCTTCTGCGACGTACATCTCGTCAGCGAAGAATGGATGAGCGGATGGCTTGCCAACCCGCTGTCGCAGGTGGCTTCGCTTGCCGCTTACTGCTGCCTTATTGGTTACTTCGTATTCGCTACGAAGGTGAAGAAGTAAGGCGTAAGAATAAATAAGACACAAAAAAGGCTTTAATATCGGGTGAATGAATGCCCAATATTAAAGCCTTTTTTTAATTGGTAATTATTATTTGTTATTTATTATTTGTTAGGGATGGAATTCCTAAATCCTAATTCCTAACTCTACTTCACGCTGATTTCGTCAACGAAGAGGAAGGCAGGCTTGCCTTTGCCGCCGTGCCACTCAGGGATGTTGTGCTCTGATGTGGCAGTCACTTTCACGTAACGTGTGGTGGTCTGCGGGAAAGTCAGCTCGTAAGTGTAGATGTTGTCAGGTGTCTGCTCCTCAAGTGCGGGGAGTGACTTGCTTGCCACTTTTGTGAATGACTTGCCGTCGGCAGACACGCTCACCTCGATGTTGCGTGCATCGAAAATCCATGATCCCTTGTCTACGCAGGTGTTGAGGCTCACGCTTGAGACATCGGTGTTCTGCTTAAGGTCGATGACTGCCTCAAGGTCGTTGCCGCTGAAGCCGAGCCAGCGTCCAGTGCCGAAGCCCTTGTCACCGAGAAGTCCGTCAGTGAGAGTGGCTCCACCCTTGTATGTGTAGTTCTTGTGAGTGGGCTGGAGCAGTTCTACCGGGCAAGCTGTGGCCTTGTTGAAGCTGATGTCCTGGCTGGTCACGCTGCTTCTCTTGCCGTCGCGGAAGGCAGCTGCACGGATTTTTGCCGACTTCTGCAAAACGATAGCGCCTGTATAGAGAGTGCTGTTGGCTGTCGGCTCGGTGCCGTCGAGTGTGTAGCGAATCTCAGCATTGCCGGCTGTGGTCATGTGGATGAGAATCTCTCGCCACTTATTGTCGCTGTCTACGTGAATGGCCACGTTATAGAGATGCTTGGCGTAGTTATATCCGAGACGGTCATACAGGTGAGTGAACTCTGTCAGACGGTTGGTGAAGCTGTTGTAGTCCTTCAGTGCGGGCTGGCTCCACTGCACCTCGCTGAGTGCTGCCAAACGAGGCAGAGCCATATACTGCATCTGCTTGAAAGTGGGCATATACTCTGTCCAGATGTTTGCCTGTACGCCGATGATGTGGCGTGCCTCGTCTGCTGTCAGCTCTTTGGGCATCGGCTCGTAAGAATAGACGGTCTCAAGCGGCAGATAACCACCTATGGCAATAGGCTCGTTGGCCTTGTCGAGCGACTGATAATAGTCGAAGTAGAGATAGCTGTTAGGTGTCATCACCACGTCGTGATGCTGCTTTGCTGCGGCAATGCCTCCCGATTCGCCACGCCATGACATAACAGTGGCGCCCTCAGCGAGTCCGCCTTCGAGTATCTCGTCCCATCCGATTGTGTTGCGTCCGAGCGACTTCAGGTAGTTGGAAGCATGTGTGATGATGTAGCTCTGAAGACGTTCCTCAGCAGAATGACCGTCCTTAGCCTCAAGGTTAAGAGACTTGATGCGTGCCTGACACTTGGGGCACTTCTGCCACTGGGTCTTCGGACACTCGTCGCCACCGACGTGGATATACTTAGACGGGAAAAGCTGTGTGATTTCCTTCAGTACGTTGTCAATAAAAGTAAGGGTCTTGTCGTTGCCGGCGCAGAGCACGTTGTCAGACACGCCCCACTTCTGCCACACCTCGTAAGGACCGCCGGTGCAGCCCATGTCTGGGTAAGCGGCGAGAGCAGCCTGCATGTGGCCGGGGAGATCAATCTCAGGAACGATGGTTATATAGCGGTCTGCGGCATACTTGACGATGTCGCGAATCTGTTTCTGGGTGTAGAAACCGCTGTAAGGCTTGCCGTCATACTTGCCTGAATTGTGACCGATGACGGTCTGCGCACGCTTCGAACCAATCTGTGTGAGCAACGGATACTTCTTTATCTCGATGCGCCATCCCTGGTCGTCGGTAAGGTGCCAATGGAAGCGGTTGATGTTGTGCAGCGCGAGCATGTCGATGAACTGGCGCACGGAGTCGGCAGTTACGAAGTGGCGTGATACGTCGAGATGGGTGCCACGGTATGCGAAGCGTGGTGCGTCAGTGATGTGAACGGCTGGAATGCTTACCTTCGATGCCTTGCCGTTGACGAGAGGCAGCGACTTGCGCAGGGTCTGGATGCCATAGAAAACGCCTGCTGCCGATGCACCTGAGATGCGTATCTGCTTTGCGTCAGCGTCCAGCTTGTATCCCTCAGCGTTGGCGATGGTCTTGTCGATGGTGAGGATGATGGTTGCGCCGCTCTTGCTCTTGCCGATGGCAGGGCGAATACCTGTGGCCTGCTCGATGTAAGAAGCGAGCATATTGGCGTTGCGCTTCATGTCCTGGCTGTTTGTGCCGAGAGAGATGACTGTCTTTGCGTTCAGTGTGAACGGTGCGTCATTGCTGACGTTCACCTGCTGTGGACGCGGAATGATGTTGAAGTCCGCAGTCTGTCCCGCTGCGGTAGAGGGTAGGAGGAAGGCCATTGCAGCCAAAGCTCTTGTCAGTAGTTTTTTATTCATAGTTTGTTTTTTAGTATATTGCTATTCTATACCTAAGACTATATAAATACACAAAAAGGGGTTATGGCTTTTTATGTCTTGTTCGTACCTTTTTTCGCTACGCCGGTATTGTCCGGATCAGCTCAGAGGGTATTATCTCAGACGGAAATGTTCCGCCACCCCTTGGCTTACGCTTCGTAAACCATTGCAAAGGTATATCTTTTTTTCGTAATAATGTAATTTTTAGGGCGCAAACCATCCCCACCGTGACTTTTGTCACGGTTATGGAGGTGTTTACTAATTTAGTTGTAGCGTTATGCGTTGCTTACAACTGTCTCAAAATCATTGATGTTGTAGATGTCGTTCATCTCATAGCCCTTATCGCGCTTCATGTTGGCAAGGGCGCGGCAGAGTCCGTTCTCTGTAGGGTATGCCGACTCATCAAGTTCCCAAAGGCACTGGTTGTTAAGACATCTTTCCAGAAAACGTGGTGATACGTAGGTCTTTACTTGCAAGACCGTCTGTGTGTTTCCTTCAGAATCCTTGAAGATGATTGCAGAAACGAGTGCCTTTGCGCTTGGCTGTGAAGCCTTTTGCAGCTCGCGTTCGTGTTCGATGCGTCTTTGTATTTCCATCTTCAGTTTTTTGATTGCTGCGACGAGTTTCTTGTTCACGCAGTTCACCATAATCTCATTCTTATCGTTCTTTGCAGTTTCCATAATTACACGTTATTTATATTTTACAATTAGCGATTCTCTTTTTATATCGTAGTTAAGTCTTTAAACGTGTAGTGTGTTTTGTAGTAGTGCGTAATCTTAATGTACAGTTTGTACTCTTTGTCTATATATATTATAATGTTGGGATGTGGGGTTTTTATTTCGTATCCTTTCCTTTAACAGGAATTTATGAAAGATTATCTTGAGTCCCAACGATGTCGCTATATCCAATAGCCTTTATAGGTCATGGTTTGTGTGGCATCGTTGGGACCACAAGTGTTTTTATGCGTCAGTAGTCATTACTTGCAGTTGGGGCACCAGGGCTTAAGCTGCTGGAAGAAGTCGTTGCCCTTGTCGTCCACGAGGATGAATGCGGGGAAGTCCTCCACCGTAATCTTCCAAATGGCCTCCATGCCGAGCTCCGGATACTCCACGCACTCGATGCTCTTGATGCTGCTCTGTGAGAGAACAGCGGCTACGCCACCGATGGTGCCGAGATAGAAACCGCCGTGCTTCTTGCATGCGTCTGTAACCACCTGTGAGCGGTTGCCCTTGGCAATCATCACAAGGCTGGCACCGTTAGCCTGGAACTCGTCAACGTACGGGTCCATACGGTTGGCTGTTGTCGGGCCCATTGATCCGCAAGGATATCCTTCCGGAGTCTTTGCAGGTCCTGCGTACAGAATCGGGTGGTTCTTGAAGTACTCAGGCATCTGCTCACCAGCGTCCAGACGAGCCTTCAGCTTGGCGTGTGCGATGTCGCGAGCCACGATGATGGTGCCCTTGAGGTTGACGCGTGTGCTTACAGGATACTTTGAGAGTTCTGCGCGAACAGCGTCAATACCCTTGTCGAGGTCAATTTCGATGCCCTTTGTGCCTTCGCCCGGACGACGAAGCTCTTCGGGGATAAGCTCTGAAGGATTAGCGTCCATCTTCTCAAGGAACACACCGTCCTTTGTGATCTTAGCCTTGATGTTGCGGTCTGCAGAGCAGCTTACGCCCATTCCGATGGGGCAGCTTGCGCCGTGACGCGGCAGACGTATTACGCGGATGTCGTGAGCAAGATACTTGCCGCCGAACTGTGCGCCGAGTCCGATCTTGTGAGCCTCCTTGAGGAGCTTCTCCTCGAGGTCGATATCACGGAAAGCACGTCCTGTCTCGTCGCCTGTTGTGGGGAGCGAGTCATAGTACTTGATGGAAGCGAGCTTCACTGTCAGGAGGTTCTTCTCTGCTGATGTTCCACCGATGACGAATGCGATGTGGTACGGAGGACAAGCCGCTGTACCGAGGCTCTTCATCTTCTCCACGAGGAAGGGGAGCAGTGTGCCCTCGTTCTGGATTGTGGCCTTTGTCATGGGGTAGAAGTATGTCTTGTTGGCTGAGCCGCCACCCTTTGCCACCATTATGAAGCGATATTCGTCGCCCTCAGTAGCCTCGATGTCTATCTGTGCGGGGAGGTTGCAGCGTGTGTTCACCTCGTCATACATATTGAGCGGAGCGTTCTGCGAGTAGCGGAGGTTGTCCTGTGTGAAGGTGTTGTATACGCCGAGTGAGAGAGCCTCTTCGTCCTCGAAGTCGGTCCATACGCGCTGGCCTTTCTCGCCGTGGATGATGGCTGTACCGGTGTCCTGGCAGAAGGGAAGCACGCCCTTGGCTGCAGTCTCTGCGTTGCGGAGGAACTGGAGAGCCACGTACTTGTCGTTCTCTGATGCCTCAGGGTCTGAGAGAATCTTAGCCACCTGGAGGTTGTGCTCGCGACGGAGCATAAACTCAACGTCGTGGAAAGCCTGCTGTGCGAGCAGTGTGAGTGCTTCCTTCGAAACCTTCAGAATTGTCTTGCCTTCAAACTCGCCGGTGCTTACGCCTTCCTTGGTGAGCAGACGGTATTCAGTAGTGTCCTCGCCCATCTGGAACATAGGAGCATACTTGAAATCTGGTGTGGATGCCATAATGTTATATTGTTTAAAAGTGTTTGGTTTTTTATTCTATCTGCAAAGATACTGCAAATCGGAGACAAAACAAAAAGAAATCATCCATTTTTTATAAATGTAAAATGAATGATTTCTTTAATACATGTCTTCCTGTCTATTTCTCGAAAACCACGCTTCCGAAGAAGTCGGGTCTGTGGAAGTCGGGCTTGGGAAGGTCGATGGGGTAGAGCGAGAGGAAATGTGGGTGAGGCAGTTTGTCGCCGCACTTATACACGTTTCCCTTTACTTGAAGTCCTGCAAACGACTCGAGCTTGTGGTGATAATAAGCCTCTGTCGGCACGGCGAGGCAAAGCTGCCATGTCTGCTCTCCCTCGATGTTGTCAAAGGGAGTGCGTCCGAGCGATGACCAGCGGTCCACCTTGTCGAGCACTTCCTGCGGTGCTCTCTCGCGTCCCTCGCGCTTCGGACCGAAGCCGATGAGCATTGTTCCTGCGGCGTTGCACTCCATGTTGTAGTAAGTGCCGTCTGCCACTGGCGAGAGAAACAGCTCGCAGCACGAGTCTTCCCATACGTTGCCGTCGTCGTGAGGAGCCACGGCACGCACCGTCTCCTCCGTCACTCGGTAGTTGATGAGCAGCTGTGCGCCGTTGTGCGCCATTCTCACTTCCATCTTCGGGCGATAGGGGAACGCCTCTGCCCAGCAATGGTTGTCCACGGGTACGAAACTTATTGCGGCTTCGTCCATAATACGACAAATCTCAGCCGCCTTTACATTGGTGGCTGAGATTCGCTTTATGTTGAATTTCTTCTCCATATATTGGTTTTTGTTAAACCACCTTCTTCTTACAGGTTGTTCTTCTCGATGTCCTTGAAGTAGCGGTATGTGCTGACCTTCAACTCGTCGGTAGCAGCCTCGTCAGCTACGATGATGCCGTGCTGGTGGAGCTGGAGAACAGAGATGGTCCACATCTGTGTAACCGGACCCTCTACTGCAGCCTGGAGAGCGCGTGTCTTGTTGTGACCGTTTACGAGAATCATCACCTCGCGTGCAGACATAACTGTGCCAACGCCTACTGTGAGAGCTGTTGTCGGAACCTTGTTAACGTCGTTGTCGAAGAAGCGTGAGTTAGCCACGATGGTATCTGTGGTCAGAGTCTTCATACGTGTACGTGATGTGAGTGAAGAGCCCGGCTCGTTGAAGGCGATGTGTCCGTCAGGACCGATGCCGCCGATGAAGAGGTCGATGCCGCCTGCTTCCTCAATCATCTGCTCGTAGTGAGCGCACTCAGCCTCGAGGTCCTCTGCGTTGCCGTTGAGGATGTGGATGTTCTCCTTCGGGCAGTCCACGTGGTCAAAGAAGTTCTTTGCCATGAATGAGTGGTAGCTCTCGGGGTGGCTCTCAGGCAGACCTACATATTCGTCCATGTTGAAAGTGAGGACGTTCTTGAAGGATACGCGTCCCTCCTTGCAAGCCTGTGCCAAAGCACGATACATGCCGATGGGTGATGAACCGGTAGGCAGACCGAGCACGAACTTGTGGTCGGGTGTCGGGTTGAACTTGTTGATACGCTCGATAACATGCTCAGCAGCCCACTTTGACAGCTGGTCATAATCCTTTTCAATAATTAGTCTCATAATATTATAAATATGTATGTTAGTTGATTATGTTTACATTATATATATGTATGTATATCCGTGTGGTTTAATTGTCCTCCCACGGCGAGATCATCTCTTCGGGCCACAGGTGGTGTGCGTATGTATATCCGCAGAGCTTGAAGAGGCTGGTCATGCGTGTCAGTCTTTGCTTGAAGGCACCGAAGTCTTTCGGGGCGCTGCTCCACTGCACCTCGCTGAGCGCCGACATACGCGGAAGGCTATAGTATTCCACGGCTTGCGGGCAAGTCAGATATTCTGTCCACACGTTAGCCTGCACTCCGAGGATGTGGCTCTTCGCATTTTCTGACATGCCTTCTGCGAGCGGTTCGTAACCGTAAACCTTCTCCACGCTGATAAATCCGTCACGCGGCGACGGTTCGTAGAGTGTGCTGGTGTCCGTCTGGCAGAAGTCGAAGTAGCAGTATGTCGTGGGCGACATTATCACGTCATGTCCCTTTTCTGCCGCCTTCTCTCCGTTGGCGGTTCCGCGCCAGCTCATGATGGTGGCGCTCTGGTTGATGTCGCCTTCCAGAATCTCGTCCCAGCCTATTATGCGTTTTCCGTTCTGATTGAGGAATCGCTCCATGCGGTTAGTGAAGTAGCCCTGCAGCGTCTTTGCTGTCAGTCCGTGCTCCTTAGCCACTGCCTGGCATTTCGGACATTCTGCCCAACGCTCTGTAGGCGTTTCGTCGCCTCCGATATGGACAAATTCGGATGGAAAAATGTCAGAGAGTTCTTTCAGCACGTCCTCGCAGAAAGCATAAATCTTCTCGTTGCCGAGGCAGAGCACGTCCAGATAGATGCCCCATCTGTGTCCCACATCGTAAGGACCGCCCGTGCATCCGAGCTCGGGATAGGCGGCGAGAGCTGCCTTCATGTGTCCTGGCATGTCAATCTCGGGGATGATGGTGATGTATCGTTGGCGTGCGTACTCCACTATTTCGCGAGCTTGATCCTGAGTGTAGAATCCGCCATACTCTCTCTGGTCGTCCACCATCGAGTTGAATCCCACGATGGTTCCCGAACGCTTCGATCCTATGCTCGTAAGACGCGGATACTTCTTTATCTCGATTCGCCATCCCTGGTCGTCGGTGAGATGCCAGTGAAAGACGTTCATGTTGTGCATAGCCATGAGGTCGAGATATTTCTTGATGAAGTCCACGGTGAAGAAGTGGCGCGAGCAGTCGAGCATCATGCCGCGATAACCGAAGCGTGGCTGGTCAGCTATTCTTACCGGGCTCAACTCTATGCAGTCTGTCTGCTCTCCGACGGGCACAGATTTGCGCAGCGTCTGAATGCCGTAGAACACGCCCTTCGCTGATCCGCCGGTAATGACGATGCCTTTCTTGTCCACGCTGATGCGATAAGCCTCTTCGCCCATCTTGCTGTCCGTGCAGAGTGTGATGGCGTTTTTCTGCGCCTTGCCTGAAGCTGTGTTAGTGGAGAGCCTTATGCCGGTGGTCTGAGCCAGATAGTCAGCGAGGAACTTTGCGTTACGCTTCATCGCCTCGTCACTGCCAGTGTATATGATGCGTGTGGCTGAGGAGAGCATGAAGGGTTCGCCTTTCTGCATGCTTACGCTTGCAGGCAACGGCACGATGTCGTAGCTCGCCTTGACCGCGGCGCTTGTCGTGGTTGTTATCATTGTCATGATGAGAGATATGATTATTATAATTCTGTTCATACCTAAGTGAATTTGTTTTAGTTTTAAGAAGTCATGGGGTGTGGTGTGTCGTGGCTGCTTATTCTATACATTTTTGTTAAATTGCAAAAGTGCTCCGGTGTCACACCGGAACACTTTTTGTTTGATTGTAGTAGTAGTTGTAACTAAATAAGCAGTCATGAGTTAGTTGAAAATCGGTTTTCTCATTTACCGCCGTAACGGTTATGCTTTGTTTGTTTATGCAAAGTTAACAATTAATTGCCGATCATCAAAGACAATTCATCAAAATCCTCCTTTTCTTTATCTTTTTTAATGCTTTACTCTTCGTAGGCATTTTTTTAATAAGTGGTTGTGATTTTGGAATAATATAAAAAAAGTTGAGAGCTTAGAGCCGTTCTGACTCAAAACTCTCAACATTTATTTCTTAATTGTTTGAATTATCTTACCACCTTCTTCGACTGCTTTGTGCCGTCCTTCATAGTGATGGTGCGGATGTATACGCCCTTGCCCGGACGCAGGATCTGACGTCCTGAGAGGTCGGTGAATGTGATTGACTCCACCTTGCTTTCCTCGGGAGTTGTGGTCTTGATGCCAGTCGGATCAGAGATGTAGTACTCTGTGATGCCTGACGAGTAAGTTATGGGCTTGCCGTCCACTTCGTCCACGTAGAGAGCTTCCATGCCCACCTTCACCTTCGGCTCGTGGAAGTAGTAGAGGCGGCGTGTGTTGTCGTCAATTTTGTAGAAGTGGAGGTCGTCGTCGAATGTGTAAGGCACGAGGTCCATCTCCTTCTCCACGTTCGGATATTCCTCCGGTGTGAATGTCAGCATCTCGCCGTCGATGTAGAAGCTGTAGTAGAGCTTTGACGGGTCAAGGTAATTGCCGTCCACTGAGTAATAGCTCAAGAGGAACTCCACGCCACCATATGCAGGTGTCACGCCGGTGTACCAAGGCATATATGAAGAGAACTTCGGAGGCAGCGGGCTGTTAGGCTTCTCCACCCACGGACTGATGAGGGGCACGCGGTAAACGTCGAAGATGTCTGTGCTCTTCAGCGGCTCACGCTCGCCGTCGCTCTGATGGATGCCCATCTTCTGCTTTGAAGAGAGTGTGTTGGCTGACGGGTCGTATGTGAATACGAGCGGCTCCTTCACTATGTAGGTGCTGTCATAAGCGTCGCCGTATGGAGTGTAGGCTGTCTTATAGTCCACGCGTGAAGCATAAGCATAGCATACTGTTGTGGTGTCGATGCCCACGAACGATGTTGACGGGAATGTCGCTTCGTTGTTCTTCATCGTACCCTTAATCCAGTAACCCTTGAGGTTGGTGGAGAGGTTGCCGAGATAAACGTCGTCACCGTCGATGGCGTACTTCACCGGCCACTGCTGTGCCTGGTCGCTGAGGTCGAGGTAAAGCATCAGACCGTCATACACCTTTGCGTTCTCCGAAGGTTTGATGTTGGTGTTCTCGATGTTGATGCCCTCGAAGTAGTTTTCGCCGTAACCGGTCCAACCGCCGCTTGGTGTACACATACCGCAAGCCATATCCTCGCAAAGTGTCAGCTTGCCGTCCTTCCAGAGATATTTCAGAGTCTGCGATTCCTCGTCTCTTACGTAAGTGCCGTACTTGTCGGTTTCCTCCACAACCATCTTGTAGAGCTTGCCGTAGCTGGTGACGTCGTTGAAGGTCTCTTCCCAGATTACCTGCGGAAGGTCGAAGGCGATGGTGTCGCCCTGTGCCTTGTAGCCCTTAATCCACGACTTGCCATAGAGGCTGCTGATGGGGTTCTCCAGCCATACAGCTCCGTCCTCGGCGAATACCATACGGGTCCACTCGCCGTGGGATGTATAAGCTTTGGCGTTACCAAAGAAGCCGTAGTAACCCTTCGACGAACGGTAAAGATTTACTACCTCACCTTTTGGCTTTTCGGTGAAGGGCTTCTCATCCTGTGCCGACACTGTTGTCAGTGAAAGTGCGGCAAGACATACGGAAAGTAAAGTTTTTTTCATGATGTCTTTCTGTTTTTTAAGTTATGGTTAATGATTATTTATTTCAACTCTCAACTTTCAACTCTCAACTGTTAAAGTGTCGCTTTCACAGTATGAGCTGTTCCTCCCTGCTCCAGCCTGAACACGTAGACGCCGTGGCTGAGCTGTGAGAGGCTGACGGTCTGTCCGCTGGCTGTGATTTTCTTGGCTGCCACCTTCTGTCCGGTAGTGGTGTAGATGCTGAGTGTGGCGTTGCCCTTGGCGGCGTACATCACCTGTGCGGTGCGTGCGTTGCGGTCCGTTGTGATGCTGAACAGCTGTACGTCAGTCTGCGTGTCGCTGATGCCGGTCTTGCCGGCTGCAATCTGCAGACCTGCGTAAGCGTCTATTTTGCCTGCGCCCCACTTGTTGCGGTCGCATGAGTCAGCGCTGCCGGTGTTATAGTCATGGCGTGACGAAGCGTTCAGAATGGAGCGGATGTCAGCCGGGGTGAGCGTCGGGTTGGCCTGAAGCCAGAGTGCCACGGTGCCAGCCACGAAGGGTGACGACATTGACGTACCCATGTTCACGTCGTAATAGTCGTTGTTGTAGCTGCTCTTGTCCACCGTTGTCAATGGGAAGAAGCCCTGATAATACTTTGATGTTGCTGAAACGATGGCGCAGCCGGGAGCTGCTACGTCCGGCTTGTAGCGTCCGTCTGTAGTAGGACCGCAACTTGAGAAGAGCGAACGTTCGCCGAGATTGCCCACCACCTCAGGATTGAGGTCGTACACGTTGCCCATGAAGTTCTGATAGCTGTCTTTGGTGTTGTACGATCCTGCTGTGATGACGTCAGGACTTATGCCGCCAATCTCTGCTATGGTGTAGTTGGCATCGCCGTCTGTCCATCCTGTCTTGCCCTCGCTGAGGAAGTTGCCCGTCACGTCACAGTTCCACATGTGCACGGTGCTGCCCTCGCTGCCGGTTACCACCAGTCCGATGCGGCGGTTGTTGTCGAAGCTGGATGTGCGATATAGCGCCAGCACCTCCGGGCGGTCGTTGTGCGAATCCACCTGCAGAGCCATCTGCACGTTGCCTTCCACGCCGCATCCGTCTGGGAACGTATACTTCATGTCGGCAGCGCCGTCCGTAGCCACCTCTGACGATTCAGCCAGAATGCTTCCGTCGTTCGTATCCACCACCACAGCCTTCACTTTCAGCGCAGCGTCCTTGTCGCTCCAGATGTCAATGCGGGCTGTCTTGGCGCCGGCAGAAGCGTCGTTGAAGCCAATCATGGTCTTCATCATTGTGTCGCCTTCCTTGAATGTCTTCGAGGCATGCACCTGCGTAGTGCCCTCGTTGCCGGCAGCGCCCACGATTATTCTGCCCGGACCCACCAGCTCTGCCAAGGCGCGGTCGGTGGCTGATGTGCCGTCGTGCGGACCGAGGTGTGTGCCCAGACTGATGTTTACGACGCATGGCTTGCCCACGCTCTCGGCATAGTCAAACACATACTTGATGCCGTCGATGACGCTGGTGTTCTGCGATGAGAAGCTCACCAGCACGATGTCTGCGTCTGGAGCCACACCATAATATTTAGACGACTGGTCAGAACCTGCAGCAATGCCAGCCACGTGAGTGCCGTGGAAAGTCTCTGACATGTCACAGCGTTGCAGTTTCATCTCCTTCAGTGTGGTATATTCAGCGCCATATCCGTATTTTTCGGGTGCGGTGCCACTCGTGGCTGACTGGTCCCATACGCGTGCCACGCGAGTTTCCGTATAGTTGTTCTTGAGGAAGTCGGCGTGTGCATACTCAAAACCGTTGTCCACGATGCCCACCACTACGCCTTTGCCGGTGTAGTCGCCAAGGCTTTCGGTGGCTGTATGGCAAGCGTCCACGTTGGCGTCAGCGCGTGCGTTGTCCATGAGGAGGCGCGCTTCCGTGCCGGCCTGGATGTTCGTCACGCCGTCAATGGCTGCTATGGTGTTGATGGAGGAAATGGGCAGCGATGCCGTTACGACGTCACCAAGGACCGAGCGGACCGTCACGCCGTGCTTGCGAAGTTCGTCCACCACCTTGCTGTCGTCCACGCTGATAAATGCCGATACCATTCTGTTGGCTGGGGCATTCTTTCCGTTTTTCTGTACAGCTTCCTTCTTCTGTGCTTCCCAATCGTTCAGCATCAGGCTTGTGTTAGGCGAAAGCTTCTGTGCCTGAGCATGGAAGGCAGTTGACAGTATGACTGCTATAAGTATTTTTCTCTTTTTCATTCTCTTCAGTTTTGTTTAGGGTCTTATTATATATATAGGTTAGTAAGTTTGGCGATTTCGCTGCTATTGGGCGCAAATTTAGATATTTTTTTTTACACTCACCATTCTTTTAACAATAATCTTTTTCTTTTTTTTTTCAAGTTTCGCAAGTGAAAGGAGTTGTAGGAAGCGAATATAAGCAAGAACCTGTTCTGTCAACTTTTTCATTGACGGAACAGGTTCTTGCTTATAAAGAGAGAATCATTGAGTCCGTTAACGTCGAACTCACGATATATTACTAATTTTTCTTCTTGCCAGTCAGTCGTGCAAGATATTCAATACCGTAAACCGGCCACATCGGTACTTTGCGTATATTGGTTCTTACGGCAGGAATATCCAGTGCCATGAACAAGAGCGTCATGATGCCGCTTATCCAGATGACAATACCATATATCTGCTTTATAGCCACGTTCATCATGCTTGGCATATAACTGTCCATGAATGCGTTAAAGTCAAACTGCTGCATGTTGATGTGGGTAAGCGTAAGCTGCTGTCCGTAGCGTGCAATATCATCATTCATAAATGTAGAGAACCAGTGTGTGTAGATGCCATAACCAGCGGCTCCTGCCAGATACATGTGGAAGATGTTGAAGACAAACAGTCCCATGAAGAATTGCTCCAGGTCGAGAACCGACTCATCGAGCGACCACATCAGTGTGGCTGCAAGAATGGAGTATGCTGCACCACGACAAATGATAGGCAGACGAAATTGCTCGATATTGACGCCCATATCAAGGGTGAAATACATCAACAGTGCATATGCAAGGATAAACCCAAAACCAATGGCAAAGAGTTTCCAGACTTTCCATTTTAGCACTTTGAGCCACAGCAGGTCGATGGCAATGCCGATATAGAAGCCGGGCAATGCCCAGAGAAACAACTCTTCCTTGGTATGCTCTTCGAGTTTGAGAACCTCAGCGCAGAGTATCTCCTCCAGCGTATGTTCGCATCCAAAAAGAAATTCTCCGACAATTACAACCACCATGATAGGGAGCACATTGCGCAATCTGAATATCTTGAAATCGACGTACGGATTGCTCACTCGCATCAAGCGATGTATCAACACGCCGGTCAGAAGTATCGCAACACCCACCAGAATGCGAAGCTCGCGACTGTCCATCCACATCTTGTAGTCACCATATACGCATATGTAACATACCACTAACATTATCAAGCTGATGAGCAGTCCGCTTGGCAAATCAATACCCTTGAGGCTTAAGCGCTGTGGCATAGGACAGAACGGTCGGCATAGCACCAGCTGGACAGTCATAATCAGGCACATGAATCCCACAATGAAGATGTGCATCATCTGCCAAGTGAAATGATAGCCAAACCATGCTGCAAGAAAAGCACTACCCTCGATGGAGGTGAGCAGCACGATATGTAGCACAGGAAAGAATACGGCAAAGTCGCGACGAGGCGTAATCCACAGCTGTATGTTGCTCATGTGCTCGAAAGTGCCTTGCAGTTTTGCCATTCCTTCGATGAAACAAACTACAAGCAGCATTGGCATGAAGGTGGTGTGGATGGTGACGAGATTGCACACCGAGACCACTATGGCAGATCCGATGATGAGCTGTTGGTTGGTAAAGCGAAACTTCATGCGGAAAAGCATCGGAAAATAAATCGCCATACCTGCAAGATTGGCATAGAGCAACATCATCAGGTCTTCAATCATAAAATTGGTGGAACCCTGTATGTCCTCAAGCGCACCAAGATACATGCCGCCAGAAAACTGAAAGCCAAACACGCAGAGCACATATATCCACGGCTGAATACATTTAGGAACCCAGTCGCGAAACATAGGCATGGCAAAACCCATGCCGGCTGGAGGGGGAGGAGGTAATGGAAGCATAATCTTCGGATTAGTATTTCACCTCACATTCCAGATTATAGCCGGCACGGAGCTTCTTCATGTCCTCAGGCTTGTTGCCGTCAAACTTGATTCGCACGGAGACACGCTGTTCCACCTTAACGAAATTGCCGGTGGCATTGTCGATTGGCAACAGCGAGAAAGCACTGCCCGTGGCGCTGCTGATACGCTCAACATGTCCTTTGTATTTAACGCCTGGCACCGCATCGGCTTTCATCTCCACCTCAGCTCCTTCATGGATGTTAGGCAGTTGGCTTTCCTTATAGTTGGCTTCCACCCAGATGCTGTTGGCATCTACGATGTTTACCAGCGTCTGACCTGGCTGTACAAGCATGCCTTCCTGAATGTCTTTTGTGCCTACGACGCCATCACATGAAGCGATGATATAGCAATATGAAAGGTTCAGGCGGGCAAGACGGAGTTGTGCTTCGGCTACACTCTCGCCGGCACGACTTTGTCCAAGGCGATGCTTCTGCTCGTTATTGACCACAGCCGTAGCCTGACGGGAGGCTGATGCCTGCGACAGTCGTGCCTGCGCAGCACGATAGCGGCTGACAGCCTGTTCATACTGTGTTTTCACATTGTCAAACTGCTGTTGGGTTACAGCTCCTTTATTCAGCAAGGCAGCAAAGCGGTCATAGTCTTTCTTGGCATTGTCCATACCTTCTTTAGCCTCCGAAATGCCGGCTGTTGCCACTCGCATACCTGCAGCAGCCACCTGGACATTGTTTTCCACGGTATTCATGCTGGCACTTACAGCTGACGAACCAGACTGCTGACCTTTGACGGCTGCTTCCGCCTGAGCCAGTTGCAGACGAAATTCTGCATCCTCAATCACAACGAGCGTATCACCCTTTTTCACATGCTGAAACTCCTCAAATCTTACTTCCTTGATAAATCCCTGTACACGAGTGTTCTGAGGTGTGACATGCTGTCTCACTCGGGCATTGTCCGTAAATTCCACATTGCCAAAGTGGCTGAAGTTCATAATAACAATGATTGCTCCGACGGCAATCAGACAGATAACAAGAGTGTTGTAAGCGTATTTCTTAATATTTTCCATTTCTATAATTTATTATAATTGTCCTGTGATGTATTTCATTTTGTAATATGCGTATGCGATATTTATACGTGCATCCACCTCGTTCAGTTCAGCATCCAGCTTCATGTTGCTGGCGTCTATCATGTCTGTGATGAGTGCCAGTTGGTTGAGATAACGGTTGTTTACCACCTCATAGTTTTGCTGAGCCAGTTGCACATTCTTCTGCTGGGTCTCCAGTTCCACATAGCTCTGCAGATAGTTGGTATGTGCAGCCTGAACATTATTATTAAGCTGTTCGGCTGCTACAGCTTTCTGTTCTGAGGCTGCTTTACTTTGAAGTTTGGCTTGGTTCAACTTTTTATTGCTCTTGAAAATCGACGACAGTTGGTATTTTACGCCAATCCCCACATACCACACATTGAGATTCTTGTCGATGGGAGGCAGCTCGAAAGTGATAGGACCGTTCAGATTATTCTGAGCCACCACAGCCACCTTGGGCAACAGTTCGCTCTTGGCAAGCTTTTCCTGCTGTTTTGTCATTTGTTCATTGACAGCCACCATTTGCAGTTGAGGGCTTGTTGCCTCTGCTGTCTGTTGCCAATAATCTTCGCTGTCCTTATTAAATACTGCTGTGGCAACATCATCCGTTGGTTCTATCTCTTCTGTCTGGTCAATGCCGAGCGTGTTGCAAAGTTGGTGATTCAGAATCTTACGAGTGTTCTGCAGCTTGGTAAGATTTAGCTTCAGTGTCTCCATTTGCAGTTCATAACGAGTGATGTCGTTTTTGAGAGCCACACCTTGCTGATGCTTCTCTTTGATATTCTCAATAAGTTTCTGAGTAAGCGCGATATTGCTTTTGAGCACCTTCTCACGATTGGCGATTTTCTCCAAGTCAAGATATTGCCCCAATGCTATAAATCGCTGATTCTGTTCGTTGAGCGTCAAGTCTAATTGGGCTTGCTTAGCTCTGAGTTCTGACATACGTATGCCAGCATTGATAGCTCCACCGGAATATATTGTTTGCTGCACATCCAGCAGAAACTGATTTCCAAAATGCGGGGAAGTGAGGTTCTGTGCATTGGTAAAGTCACGGTCTGTCATTAAGGCATTGCCGATGTAGCTTGCACTGAGTTGGACACTGATGTCTGGCAGTCGTTGGCTCTTTGCTGCTTTGATGCCTTCTTGCGCAGCGTCTACGGAAGTCTTTCCGGCCTGAATGCTGGTATTGTTTTTGTCTATCAGTTTAAACATTTCTTCGATGCTCATCCTGTGCTGAGCCGAAGCTGATAGGGTAGAGGCGAGAAACATCGCCAAAATCATTCTGTTATTCATATTCTCTTTGAATTTTCGAGTGCAAAGTTACAGGTTTTTGGAGAGCGTAGACTTACAAAAATGTAGTCAGAACTTGACAATACGGGAAATGTAAGGCGTTTTATGTCAATTCCTACATCTATAATTGACACTATTTATTTGTTGTAGTATTCTCTTTTTCTTAACTTTGCAGCGTGAACGAAACAGAATTTATAATTTTTGATAAATCAGCGATAGATAAGGAAGTTCATGCAATCGACCATGGTGCTATCGTCTATTCACACTCGGGTAATGCTCGAGTGCGAATCAATTTTGAGTATTGGGATTTAAGTAGTAAGGATGTCCTTATCTTCTTTCCTGGAGATATGGTGAAATGGGAAGTCGTAGATGATGACTTTTCTGCATATGTTATCAGATACAGTAGTGATATCCTACGTTCAGCAAGCATGAATGTGGAGCATGCCGTCTATGATTCACTGAAGTCTGACAGGCGCTGTGGGTATGAATATCTGATTAATGAAGTGGTGGACAGCATGTTCCGTATATTCAAGTTCTATTTTACAGTAGAACATTACTCCATGACCGATCGTATAGTAGCCTTGCAGTTGCAGGCGTTTTTCTTGGGCTTTTACGATTATCTTCTCTCCAATCCACGAGAAGACCTTCGAAGTAAGGGCACTCAGCGCAGTGATGAGTTGTTCAATAGATTCATGGATTTGCTGGAACATGAGTACAATAAGGGGCATGAAGTGAATTATTACGCTGACCGTATGAGTATTACGCGACGATATCTTAGCATTATCGTAAGAGGCAAGACAGGTATGTCTCCAAAGCATATTATCGACGAATATATTATTCTGAGATTAAAGTTGGTGATGCGAACATCCAAGCGTAGTTTGAAGCAGATATCCCACGACTTCCATTTCTCAGATCAGACAGCACTAACACGTTATTTCCGTACGCATGTAGGCATCTCTCCACAGCAATATAGATTGAAATAACAGGTAATTGAAGTTTTATCAGAAAAGTGTGGAAGGTGGCAAATGCCAACGTTCCACACTCGAAAATGTCTATGACTTCTTGATGAATACAAACAGTCTTAATGTCTGAAAGAAATCGGGAAGTACTGATTTTTGCTTCACTGTTCAATCTTCCATTTGCAGTCACCGTACCTGTCTATTATCTCGCTTTCTCTGATAGATGAAGGAGGCCAGTCGCGGGTATGCATAAAGGTCTGTTCTTGTGAATTCCATTGCCAATAATGTGTTGAACCAAGACGATGGCCTAAGTAGAGCCTGCATTCCTTTTCGTCATCGGGATGAGCCTTGAGATAGGCCAAAAGCTCGGAAGTTGTAATCCATTCTCTGTCCATAAATAAATTGAAGTTAATTGTTAAACAATAATGATTTGTCGGTTGCAAAGGTCGTAGATCAATCGCAAACCAACAAATCATTTAGATCATGTTAGATCTATTCCGTTTATTTTTATTATTTTTGCATTTTAATGAATTCTTGAAAATAATAAATACTATAAGCGAAACATAAATCTATAATATATGGAAGATGAGTTAAATGGTTATGCTGCTACCCTTGTGGATGAAACCCAGATGGTGATGGATGAATTTCAGACTCCGGTAATGGCTTTTACATCGACTATACTTGATAAAATTGAAGATTTGCTTGACTGTAAAGATATTACGGTTGAGCATTGTAAGATAATGGACAAAGCCGGAAAAATATCTGGTGAGATTCATGCATACGGAGAAAGTACGAATGGTGAAGTTCTTTACTTGTTCTATACGGACTATAATCCTCGTATTGATGTTCAAGTAAAAAGTAATTCTGAGTGTCAAACTTCATTAAATAGACCCCAAGGCTTCTATAATAAGGCAATTAGAGGTTATCATTTTGATTTGGATTCTTCTTCTTCAGAATATAGAGCATGCAAATATATATATGATAATATTAAACAGTTCCAATCAGTGAATCTTGTTGTTTTATCTAACTATATAATTAATAATCTTTCTCTTAAAAAGCTTATGATTGCAGCAAAGCCTGTATATCATGACGTATGGGATCTTAAAAAAATCTATGGTAATACTCATTCTCTTAGTGACCATGTTGCCATCGATATAGACTTTGACAGTGAAGAATACGACAGGTATAAGATTCCGTTTATTCAAATGGAGTCGTCACAATACGGCTATCGTTGTGTTCAAATGATGTTCCCAGCCAAACTGTTGTATCAGCTGTATGAACGATACAATACAAAGCTTTTGTATAATAATGTAAGGTATTTCCTTGGCTTGAAGGGAGCTAAGGATAAGAAGCCTAATGTGGCAATGTTAGAAACACTTCGCAAAGAGAATGAAATGTTCCTTGCTTATAATAATGGTATCACTGCATTAGCTAAAGGGATTGAATCAAAAACCATCGGCGAAAAAGAAGATATAACAGACGAAGAAAGTACAACTTCGAAACAATACATAACGATGGGAGTATTGAAGAAAATCTTGGACTTTCGCATTATAAATGGTGGCCAAACCACTGCTGTTCTTTACAGTGCCAAAAATCTTGGAGATGCAAATAATGACCCTGCGAAGAAAGTCTCTCTTGTAGGTGTCTATATTCAGGTGAAGCTAATTATTTCAGACGAAATAGAAAAGATATCAGGAAAGATAACATTGTCATCAAACTTCCAGAACAAGGTGAAATATTCTGATTTCTCTGTAAGTAATGAGTTTAATGAAAAAATGGAAAAACTGTCTCGTGTCATAATAGTACCGAATAAAAACAATGAGCTTACGTATTGGTTTTATGAGCGTCTGCGTGGACAATATGACGAACATAAGAAACGGCTTAAAACTAAAGCTGATCGAGATATGTTTGATTTCCAATATCCCAAACAGCGCAAGTTTACAAAAGAGGATATAGCTAAAGTTTGGTCTAACTGGAATCAATCGCCTTATGATGCCGTTAAGGGAGCAAGTACAACTTATGCTACTTTTATGAAGGAACAGGTAGATAGAAGTTTTATTCCAGACGAAGACTATTATAAGAAGACAGTAGCGTTGCTTATAATGTATAAGTTTTTAATGTCTCGACCTGAGAATAAAAACTATACAAATGGAAAGGCGACTGTAGTGGCATACACTATGGCAATGCTTGCTTCGTTATCTTTAAATAGATATGACCTCTTGAAGGTGTGGGACAATCAAGGATTGTCAGATAATACTAAGATATTTCTGAATCAGGTTTGTGATAAAATATATCAGCTGTTAAGTGTTCAAGTTGTCAAATTGAGTACTACTATCCTGTCGTATGGCAAAACTAAAGGGGCGTATGATTTCATAAGTAGCCAGCCTCTTGGTGTTGATATTCATCTTCTTGATAATGACTTAATATAATGACTTCACAATTCATTAGTGATATAATCAATCAGGAATGTCAGGAATTTGACTTGATAGTTCTGAAGGGTTTTTCTCCAACTCTTATAATAGAGTTGGGGAAAGAGTTTGTTTTGCTTGATGATTACTGTATCAAGGATGGTAAAATTGTTCTCGAAAATATAAATGAGAGCCAATTGATGCTATCTTTAATAAGTTATACAGATTCAAGAAAGGCAATCTGTACGTGTGAGTCATTTATTAAAATGTGCACCCAAATTGCAGGTTTAGATATATTACGGAAAAAGATATGCGTTCTTGATAATAATATGCTCGAAATGTATCCTAATCCTTCAGACTTGGATATTCCTGATTTTGACAGTAATGATTTTGAGGATACAGATTGTGAAAATGCTCTTTATAGTGCCTTTTATGCATTTTGTGTTTGCGAGAATGGCGATCAGAAAATTCAGTATATAGACAATTATTCGATGTCTAAAAACTGTGTAAAGAGAATATATATAGCAGAACCTAAACCTTATGATATCGAAGGAACTGTTAATGAGACTATTGACTATAAACTCGTTTCAACAAGGGATGGTTCTTTAAATGCTGTTATGGAAGAATTGTATAATAATATGGTTCTCCCTTTCGTGAATTATATTGTTGAGGCAGAAGAGGTAGAAGAAGAAAGAATTATGGCATTCGTTCAAGCTTCTAAGATGATGAGACAAGAATGTCATATTTTTAAAGTTACTCATGACCTTAACATTAAGCCTCGTCAATCTATTGTTGACGTTCTTAAGCGTGTATGGGGATATGAGTCATTTCGTAACCTCAAAATGTACAAGGATCTCAATATCAATCATGATGTAATAGAAATCTCTCAAGGCTCTATTATTGAGACGGTAGTGCAGCAAGCAGAACAGGCTTACTATGGTAATAAAAATAAAGTTAAGAATGTGTTGCTGACTTCGCCTACAGGAGCAGGAAAATCTTTATTGTTTCAACTTTCTGCAATTTATCTTGCAGAGCAATATGGTCTTTTGACATTGGTTATTTCACCATTGGTTGCACTGATGAATGACCAAGTGGAAGGGCTTAAAGGTTACGATGCCATTGCTACATTAAATAGTAATAAAACAGCTGCAGAGAAGGAAACCATACTTAAAGGAGTTCGTGAAGGTACAGTTAACATACTTTATCTTGCACCTGAGTTATTGCTGTCATATACAATAAACTCTTTTATAGGTGACCGTAAACTTGGCTTGCTTGTGGTTGATGAGGCTCATACAGTAACAACATGGGGACGTGATTTCCGTGTTGATTATTGGTTCCTCGGCGATTATTTACGTAAGGCAAAGCGTATTCTGAAGTATCCTTTCCCTATTTTTGCTTTGACCGCAACTGCAGTATGGGACCCGACAGGCAAAAACGATATGGTATTTGACACAATCCGTTCATTGAATATGGATCCATGTATCAAATTTATAGGTGTTGTAAGACGTACCAATATAACCTTTGAGATTGAGAGTTCCAATATCTCTAAGAATTATGAAGAAAAGCGTAAGCAACTAACTATTAAAAGAATTCATGAAGCGTTAGATGCGGAAAGAAAGACAATAGTTTATTTCCCGTTCCGTAGAACAGTTGACTCCATAGTAATGTGCGATGATGTTGAGGATATCAGAGATAAAGTTGCACGTTATCATGCCAATCTTTTTCCTGAAGAAAAGACATTAAATGCAGAAGCTTTTAGAAATGGTTCTAAGCCGATTATGTGTGCCACCAAGGCTTTTGGTATGGGTATTGATGTTAGTGACATACGGGAAGTGTATCATCATGCACCGACTGGATGTCTGTCTGATTATGTCCAAGAGATAGGTCGTCTTGCTCGTGATCCCAATATTAAGGGTATTGCTAAGATAGATTTTTCTCCAAATGATTTCAGATACATACGCAAATTGCATGGTCTGTCAGCAATAAAACCTTATCAATTAATGCAAGTGTTGAAGAAGTTGATGGCTATTTATCGTATAAATGGCGAAAAGAGAAATATGCTTATATCATCATCTGATTTTGCGTATATCTTCCCGCTTGCAACTCCTGATGGTGTCGACCAGAATTTGAAGAGCTGTCTTTTGTTGATAAGTAATGATCTCTTGAACAAACTGAGGTTCCATTCCTTGATTGTTCGTCCTAAGAGCCTATTTAGTAAGTGCTTCATAGAGGTTGATAAAAATGAAACAAAAGATTTTTATCGCATCTATCATAACTATTTGCGTCATATAACAGATACTGTTTATATTCTTGATGCTGATAAATTTTGGTCGGAGCATTACAACAGCATTAGCTTCCCTCGCTTTAAATACAAGTTGGCAGAAGGAAAAATATATCGTGATTTCCATGTTTCGTTAAAGAATAAGGTGACACTCTTATTACATAATACGGTGTCATTAACGCGTAATGCCGTTGAGGAATTCTTTAGGTTAGCCCATGGCTTTTTAAATGAGATGAGTAGCTCACATCATAGAATAGACTTTGCAACGATGAAGGCTTCTCTACCTCCAAGTTATGACAATTTAAAACGAGAGCAATTTCTTGAAACCTTCCGTATGCTATATGCAACATCTTCTGCCTTGGGTGGTGAGATTGCAGCATATTGCAGTGTGTTTATGGCTCAAGAAGGAACAGCTGAACTTAGAGAGTCTTTCCAGCTTATGCAGAGTGGATACGAAAATGTTTCAAATCTTTATTTGGCATCTTACGATAGATTGATTCATTCAGCAGATTTCACGATATATTGTGACGTAAAAGATGATATAGTGAAACTCTCAGAGTTTCTTAATAGTTTAGGTGTGGCAGACTATCAAAGGGTAGGTGGGGATCAACCGGCGATTTTTGTCCGTCTTAATAATCCATATTATCTAAATACGCTTATTAAAAGTAAGAATTATGAAAATGATATTCTGAAAAGTATATATGAAAAGTACCGTTATTCAGAACGCATCTTTACATATTTCTTTACGACAAAGATGACGGATGAACAGAGATGGGATTTCATAGAAGCCTATTTTCTTGGTGAAAGTGAGGATAAATTATTGAACTTTGTATGACGATATATTTTATTAATAAGAAATCTACACTTAATGGACCGTTTGATGTCACGGATGCACACTTCAATAAAATAATTAGAATTGGAGATGTGTGCATTCGTGACACAGATTGTGGAATGCAATTTCTTTTGGTCGTTTCAAATATAAATAGATGGAGTTCATGTAATTGTATAGGATTATCCAATGTGATAAAGCATGATATAGAGGCTAACATGTTGTTGTTTTCTTTTGATGGTATTAATAGAAGAAAGGGCGATGTTTCCAGTCTTGAATTGTTGTCTGAAGCTTTTGCAGATGACCCTTTGCATAGTTTTATTCAGAATGCTTTGGATATACTTACATTTCGTCAGGATTATTGGGATATACAGTTGTTTCTTGATATTCATTCATTAAGTCCGATAACAATATCTGATGAAAAAAGAATGAAATCAATAACGGAAATATACGAGCAAGTGCCAATGTTCATCAATTACTTTGATTCAGAAATAAAGCAATTGTTTTATGAATTACAATCTGAGAATTTGACGATGCGTGAGATATATACAAAAATCAAAAAACTAAAACCGAAAGATTTTAGAAAAGCAATGAGGAATTTTCTAATGGAAAACCCTGATTCTAATATTTATATAAAGTAGGATTTATGTTCATTTATCAGAAAACCATAGACCGCTCAACACTCCGTCAAGGGTTTCAGATACCAGTGGAGTGTCATGACCTGTTACGAGCTATGCCTGGTGGTATGCCCCAACATGGCGAAACACGTAGAATTAAGATATTGATTGATGGTGTAGAGTATGATGCTCTACTTAAGAATCAAGGATTCGATCGGAACAAGTATGATGGTCATGCTGACGTTTTACAGGTGCGTTATAGCGAAGGTTCAGCTCTTGCCAAGCGGTTACGTCAAGTATTTTGTGCAACATGGAACTATGTTGAGCAGATAAAGAATATGCCAGAGAATATAAATAGAAAGTTTACAATACGCATTCCTGAAGAATACCAAGAGTTTTTGGCGTTAAGCGCTACAACTATGCCGAATGTCTTTGTGGCAGATTGTATCACTGCCGAGGTGAAATCTGGTGTGAGGGAGGAGATGGCTGCAATGAGTGAACTTGACTTTGAGACGTTTGAACCTCGTGAGGATAAAAATGCAGGAATAAAGAAAGTAACCCGATTGCAGAAAGTTCGGCAACTTGACCGTAGCATAGGCGACTCGCTCAAACGTCTTTACGATTTCAGATGTCAGATGACGGGTGAAAAGGTAGGAGAGCCTTATGACGCAATGGTAATAGAGGCTCATCATATCATTCCGTTTACTGAGTCTATGAACAATGATACGTCTAACATTATCGTCATCTCACCGTCATATCATCGTATAATCCACAAAGCAAAGCCAAAATTCGACAGAAACAACCTTGCTTTCCATTTCCCAAATGGTTTGATTGAGAAGATAAAGATAGACAAGCATTTGAGGGGGAATTAAAACTCACAAAACGATAGAAACTGGTTTGCTGTGTATCTTGCTGCAGTGCCGCGGGCAGGAACTGAACGTCAGCGGCGCAAAGCGAAAAGCTAATGCCCGCGGCTCCTACAGTTTGCATAACTAATTACGCTCTTTTCCTTGTTTCTTTAGTCTTGATTTATCCTCGATGTTATGTTTTCGTAGTTATAAGAATATAATAAAGCAATACGAATTGATGTGTGCTGCACAAAAGATTGGGGGATTGCTTTAAATGCGTGTGATCATATTTTAACTTATGGGTATATGCAGCGTTTTTATATAATACGTTGATAGTCAGAGATTGTATATCTTATTGAATATGATCAATTTAGATCAATTGTGTTAATCAATGATCAAGTAGACTTCTTCTTCTTTTTTTATTGTAGTTTTGTGCCAGTTTATGAGGTACAACGTTACGATAAAGGAATTGCTTGCAAGGAGTTTGCAGGTGGAAGCCGATTCTGTCTCTGATGCAGAGTCGGCAGTAAAGAGATTGTATCGTAATAGTGATGTTGTATTGTCGGCAGATGATTATGTAGGGACTGAGATTGATGTAGACAATCATCAACCATACTACAAATCCCCTTCCAACGACTTCACCCTCATTCAAGGTGATTGCGTGGAGACCTTGTCGAAGTTCAAGTTTGGCTTTGACATGGTGTTTGCGGACCCTCCGTATTTCCTCTCGGGTGGTGGTATAAGTTATCAGAATGGTAGGATAGTCTGTGTGGACAAGGGCGAATGGGACAAACCTATTACACCTGAGGAAATGGATGCTTTCAATTTGCGTTGGCTTGCAGCTTGTCGCGACCACATGAAGGAAAATGCAACTATCTGGATATCGGGAACACACCATAATATATTCAGTGTTCAGCAGCAGCTGATAAAGCTCGGCTTTAAGATACTGAATGTCATAACTTGGGCAAAGACTAATCCTCCACCAAACATTTCGTGCCGATACTTCACATATAGTACGGAGTTCATAATCTGGGCTCGCAAATCTTCAAAGGTAGCACATTACTTCAATTATAAATTGATGGGAGGTAAGCAGATGACTGATGTCTGGCATTTGCCTGCTATTGGCAGATGGGAGAAGTCGTGCGGCAAGCATCCCACCCAGAAACCGTTGGGCGTTTTGGCTCGACTGATTCAAGCAAGTACAGAATCGGCGGCATGGATTCTTGACCCTTTTAGCGGAAGTGCAACAACCGGCATTGCCGCCAATCTCCTCGGCAGACGCTATCTTGGACTTGAGATAGATGATGGTTTCCTCGCAATGAGTAAGGCAAGAAGGGTGGAGCTTGAGGATATCACTATTCGCAACAACTATTTTAATCGGTTGATTGAAGCGAAACATATTCTCCCTCCAGAGAATCCTATTTTTGTCGCAGACGAATCAGGAATGGATTATGGTGTTCCTTGGTTAGATTGATCTGTCTGCAGTATTAGGCAGGGCTTTAACAAAAAACGTTGGTTACCAAATAATGTTAATTGGCTACCATTCGATTTGTTGTTTCAATAAAAAGACGTATCTTTGCATTGTAAACAATATATTGAATTATGGTTGTAGTTAGCACAAGAGACTTTCGCACTAATCAGACAAAATATCTGAATTTGGCAAAAGCAGGAGAGCACGTAATCCTAAAAACACGTGCTGGCAATTTCCGAATCTCCCCAGATGACGGAAGTAATACCATTGACGCTCCGCGTGACTTGATGAAAGAACTCAGAAACGCTTTGACCGAGGTAAAGGAAGCCATTGCTGGAAAGCGTAAACTCCAATCAGCAGAAAGTTTGCTCGATGAGTTGTAATATTACAGTATCGGTTTCTGACGGCTTTGCAAAAGAAGCTAAACGTCTCGCTAAGAAATATAAAAGTTTTAAACAAGACTACAAGAATTTTCTTGAAAGTATTAAGAATAATCCTCTGCAAGGCGATGAGATTACAAAAAATATACGCAAAATCCGTATGGCAATCAAAGCTAAAGGCAAGGGAAAATCTGGAGGAGCAAGGGTCATTACCTTCAATGTCCTTGCAGATATAGAAAACGGTCATGTAGTTTTTCTTCTTCTATATGATAAAGAGGATGCTTCAACTGTCAAAGTAAATGTTGTCAAGCAACTTGTGCGAGATATGGGATTTGATATTGAATAGAATCTATATGGAATTGCTGGGCTATAGTGAGATCCGGTATTCCGTGTGTGCTCATCTGTGCTATATGTGGGAGACACCATCTGTAGCTTGAGATTGATCTCTCACAGATATCACAGATTTTTTCTTTTGGATTACGGATTTTTTTGATTTTACTGAAGCTGCGCCGTTATAGGAGGCTATGGCGTCTCGCCGTAGCCACGCAGCCTACCATAGCAGAACAGCCAGTCAGCGCCGTGTCCCGAGGGGACACGTATCTTTCAGAAACCCACTGCAAGCTCCGAAGGAGCGCAGCTGTGGGATAGGCATCACCTCACCCTCTATTGGTTCCGCAAAGCGGGACCGACTATCATCCTCAACATCATAGTGGATGCGTCAGTCCCCCTCCGGGGAACTATATTTAGGTGGAGGTGTCGCATTTACCCATAGCGGCGCTGCTTCGCAGCTTGCAGTGGGTTTCATGATATAGGTCCCGCTCCGCGGAACCCGCAGCTCATACTCAATCTGCTTCCTTTCGTGGGTGCGTGGCTACGGCGAGACGCCATAGCCTCCTATGTTAGCTTTTTCTGCAGTTCTCCGCACGCAACATCCGTGTGATTCGAGACATCCGAAAGTTCAGTTGGTTATTTGTTGCAGACGAATCTGGCATGGATTATGGTGTGCCTTGGTTAGATAGAAGAATCGTTATTGATTCGTCTCACCGCTGATTTTCTGTTGTCGTTGAGCCTCCATTGTTCTTTTTTTTCGTTTGATACACACACTCACTTCGTTCGATGCACACACTCATTTCGTTCGATATACACACTCACTTCGTTCGATACACACATTCACATCGTTCGATGTAAGCATGTGTATCGAACGATGTGAGATGACAAAAAAGGCTGTTTCATATAATTAAAGCGCTGCTTTTAGATCACTATACGCATAGTTTCTTTAAAGTAACCCGCTTTTTCTGTACCTCTTGCTCACAGATGGCAACAATCTCGTCTGTACTTAACGGACAACCTTTCAGTATGGATTCTATCATCATTTTTCTCACGGCGTTCTCTATCTGTCCGCCACTGATGCTGAACCGTTCTGCCATAGCCTTGATGTTGCTTTCGTCCATGTCAGGCAGCATGCTTCGCCATATCTGCTTTCTTACCTCTGCGGACGGGCTTTTAAACTCAATGCGATAGAGGAAACGTCGATGGAATGCAGGGTCGAAGTTGTCTGCCAGATTGGTTGTGGCTATGAGTATGCCCTCGAAGTTTTCCATGTTCTGGAGCAGGATGTTCTGCATGGTGTTAGCCATCTGCTCCACTTCCGAATTCACTCCTACGTGACGCTTGCTGAAGATGGCGTCAGCCTCATTGAAGAGGAGGATGGGGGCAAGCTCGGACTGTGAGAGCTTCTCTCTGTAATCGGCGAAGATACGCTCTATGTTTTTCTCCGATTCGCCAACCCACATGCTCTTCTGTGACGAGAGGTCAACACGTATAATCTCACGTCCGGTACGTCTTGCTATCTGGAGGACGGTTTCGGTCTTTCCCGTTCCGGGCGCACCATAGAAGAGGCAGCAGAAGCCGGTTCGCAGTCCTGCCTCTTTCATGCGCTGCTGTATGCTGACAAAGCTGTCCTTGGAGAGAAGGGCTTCAAGGCGTAGGATGTGCTTTCGTTCGTCTTCATTGTAGAACATGTTTTTTTGCACAATGGTCTGCTTATTGGGTGGGGCAGGGGTCTGCTTCGGCTCTTTTCTGTCTTCGGGGACATACTCCTCGCCCAAGAGGAGGAGAATGCCGTGGACGGTCAGTCGGAAGTCTTCTTCGTCGTTGTCAACATTTTCGAGGATGTCCTTGACGACAAGGTCGCTGGTCTTGTTCTTGAACTGCTTGACAATCATCGAGCACGAACTGTGAGGCAGTATTTTGTTATAGTCAAACGTCGTGACATAGTCGTCTTCCTTGTTGACAAGCGCGTTGCATACGATGAGCAGCATAATCATGTCGGCATCGTTAAGGTTCAGACTCATTATCTTTTCGCAGAAGTCGAGATGACAGCATCCTTCCATTATCTTCTTCACCTTCTCCACCATTAATGGAAAAGAAAGATTGTCGAATTCGCAGGCACGCAGCAATTCTAATATGCGATTCCACATCTCCTCATAGGTCAAGTCGGACATGACCTCGGGACGCAGCTCATGGTTGTGGCTCACTGCCAGGACAAGCGATTCGGAAGGCATATAATGCATGTTCCAGACATCGTGTCTGCCTCCCCCGACAACATTGATGACGCCTCTGTCCACCAGCATGTCCATTTCATTCTGTTGTCCCAGAATGAAAATTCGGCTTGCTTCCGCATGGTCGGCAAGGTCGTCTGGCGAGACGGGGTCGCCAGCGTTGTCAAGCATGACCGCCACGATGTAACACTGCATCTTCGTAAGATGAAGCTTTCTTTGGAGGTACGCGGTCTCTCTTGGGAATTTCTGCATGGTCTCACAATCGAGTCCTTGATTTCTTGTCCCTGAAGCAATTATCTCCATGGCGCTTGCTATTGTAATTCTCTTCATAATATATATCTTTTCTTGTTATTTATGTTTACGTTCATCCAATTAATGATGTATGTAGTGATCTCTACGTTGAGCTTATGAAATTTATTGTCAATCCAGGTCCGTCTTCTACCAAGGCGTTTGGCTAAAGCTACAGGATCCTCATTATTGTAAAAGCGCTCGTGAAAGACGGTCTGTTCCTCCGTAGTCCAAGGCATCTCTTGGGCGCGGTCAACAACAAACATGACCCATTGCTCGAGAAATGGCAGACCTGGGCGGAATTGGCTTTGCAAAACGTGCAACTCATTTTCTTCATTATCGGTGTAAAGCTGCTTCTCGGCAATCGCCATTGCGTCGTCTGAGGAGCTGGTCTGAAACACGCCGCTGCAATCGCTGAGAGCTTCCATGACAAGGTTGACAATCTTGCCGTCCTCCCTTACAACCAGCATGCTTTCCTTATCAATTAGAGCCTCCTTGAGCATGGTCTCCGCTGTCCTCACTGTCTTACGGAGAAGTGGCTTGGACAAGCCTTTCTCAGCCATAATCTGCTCGTCTGTCATGCGATCTACGTAGATCATGGTGAGGACAGAATGGAGCTCTGGAACCTCCACGAGGTCGATAACCATCTGACGTTCAGAGTCATACTGCATAGATCTCAGGGTCAATGACGTGTTCGTAGCGTTCAAATCGCTGCTTGGGGGTATGAGGTGCTGCTTGTCGAGCTCCTTAAAGACAATCTGGCTGGCGCAAGTTGCTGTCCAAGCAAAGATGGACTGGTCGCCACGATAGGTGCGAAAGCGGGTCCACCTGCCCCCGTCATACATACCGGCATACACCCATGTGGAGATGTCGCGAATGTTGATCACAACCTTGTAGGTCTCAAAAATCTTATGTGCCAGTCCCTTGCACATGGGGATGATAGCCTCGAAAAAGAACTTCTCAGCCACACTGCTGTAGGTGGTGATGGCGTCACGTAGGGCGATACATTCGTCCTTGCTAAGATTGTAATTATGCTTACGGAAGAATTCTAACCATTCAATCCACTCCTTCACTGTCTGATTTTCTGTAGCCTTGCGCATAGTCGTATCGTTTTTATTGTTAATGACTCAGATATGCAGCTATGGTCATAAAAAAAACCGATAGCTTTGCATTAGAAATTTAATTCTGATGCAAAACTACCGGTTCCGGATGGTAAATTCTTTGCCAGTGGATTCTTTCGCTCCTTCGGGCTTATATTGTTAGTTTATGTGTTGGTTGTCAGTGCGTTATGAAATCGTTATTTGTTATTTACGTGATAAAAACATATCGTTTTTGCCGAATTTAGTGTATTTTGAGGGAAAGGAAATTTTCTGGCAGCTCAATTTTTTCCTTCGTTATGGTCAAAGGGAACTGTCTGTTAGCCAAGAAAGGCGAATAATCCTCTTTCAGGTTCTTGAAGGTTGTCTGCAATGCAAACTCGATGTCGCTATAGCATTCGCCCAGTTTGCCCTGTCGGTTTTCCCTGTTTATCTTCAGTCCGTTGTACGACTTTTCAGCCTCCTCTTCTTTGTTATCAAATAACCGCCGGTTGGCTTCGATGTATGCCTTGTGGTTCTTCTTTACGTCCACGATGTAGTTGTTTCGGTCTTTGGTGACTTTCTCTATCAGGGACAACACATATATAGTCATGGACGCTTTCTGCATTTTCACGGGGTGGAGCGTGCCGTCCTTTTCCTTAATGAACAGCCAATACGCATAATCGTCATGAAAATTGTATGGCTTTCTGTTTTTCTCGCGCTTGGAAAGGACAATCTGGTATGCTGTCTTACGTCCCATAGCTTCACGGTCGGTGACTTCTGATGTGATGTTTTTTGTGACGGACGGCTTGGTGGAGAGCAACAGCGAATCCAGCATCTTATATATCTCGCGCTTGCTCAGCACCCCCATCAGCTCCTGATATTCCTCGTCTGCCTTTGCTCTGACTTGTGGGTCGTCGCTTTTTCTTCGCTTGACAATGTTAGGAAGCTTGCTTAACATCTTTGTTCTTTCCTGATATGTCAGTTCGCCAGAACGGAATCGTCTCTCTGTTTCGACAGCCGTATCGCCGATTACGCTTATCGGATTGGCGGCATGATTGCCACGGAAATGGATGTCGTCGGTTTTGGGGCGGAACGTGGAGTCGGAGGGATGAACGAACAATCGCTCTACTTCTTGCTCACTCAATCCCGTCAGCACCGCCTCAATCGTCTCTGGACTGACGTTGGATAAGGCATGGCTGATGACGGAGGAGATGATAAGGTCAGCGTCAACAGTCAGAAATGACACTGCCGAATCAAGAAACATAAGATTGTCAATCTTGCCGACCAGATAAATATGGGCATTGCTGTCTGGAGCTATAAGCGGCATGACAAGGTTATGGCCCTCGGCAATCAGCTTTCCCATTTGGCTGTCGGAAGAAATGGCAATGTCCTTAGGCATGAAATCGCAGCTGTAATCTGTCACCCAAGTCTTGCGGAACATGGAAGAACTCAACGCCTCTTTCACTTTCCTTATTGCCGTTTCTGCCTCCTCATTCTCCTCGCTGACAACATATACCACGCCGTCTGTCAGTCCGTTAACAGTGTGGCGCTCTTCTGTCAGTCTTGCAAAGAAGCTGCTCTTAAGATGTATGTCGTTAATGTATGCTTGCTCCATAATATTTTCATATTCGTTGTTGTATTATCGGCTGCATCCTATTGAATCCTGCCGAAGCTATATTAAAGATTTGTCTGTTCTCTCTTGACTGTAATAGATGGTCCAGTGTGGCGAAGGCTTCAGGCTCTGTCGCCACACCGTCCATATACTTAGCCATTATGCTCACTAATTCCTGTCTGTCCATAATCGTAAATTTAAATATGTCTGATTGAACTTGCGCAAGTTCAGTATCTGAAACATACTTAGTGAGCAAGAGAATCATTGCTTTCTATCAGAAATCCATCTTTTTATATCCGGCAGGATGAGAACGGGCGATGTGATGAGCAGCAGCCATCCCCAATCGTTTAGTGACAGAGCGGAGACGTTGAACATTTCGCCCAAGAATGTCACGATAAGCACCTGTCCTATCAAGATGACCAATGCAATGTAAATGAAGCTGGCGCTGAACGAACTTTCGGCTTCCTTGTCCTTTCTGAATGCAGCGGCGATGTCCTGGATAAGACTGCGGGAGGTCTTGAAATACTTGGCATTGAAGAGATTCCAGAACTGCAACAGCACGAAGAACGTGAAGAAGACGCTTAGCTCGTAGGTGCTCAGATGTTGCTTGTTCTTGCTGAAATCGAGCATTCCGGTGACGAAGAGCTTGAGCTTTTCGGTGTCGAAGAGGTCGGAAACGGACGAAATGTCGCAATGCCATAGCAGCTGCCACAGTCCTGCCAGAAGCAGGAAGAACGTCAAGCCGACGCCTACGGTCTGCCATGCCATGCTCTTTGTGATGATGTGGCTTTGCGGATTTCGCGGCTTCTCGTTAAGCACATTCTTGTTGGCTGGCAATGATGACAATGCCATAGCAGCGAACGTGTCCATGATGAGGTTCACCCACAGCATCTGTGTGACGTTGAGCGGCGAGTCGAGACCGGTGAATGCTCCGATAAGGACGATAAGGCATGCGCAGATGTTGATGGTCATCTGGAACAGAATGAATCGCTTTATGTTCAGATAAAGCGAGCGTCCCCAGATGATGGCCTTGACGATGCTGCCGAACGAATTGTCCAGAATGGTGATGTCGCTCGCCTCTTTCGCTCTTGACGTGCCGTCGCCCATAGACAGACCCACCTGAGCCTTGCTCAGAGCGGGAGCGTCGTTAGTGCCGTCACCCGTAACAGCCACCACCTGATTCTGCTTCTGCAGCAAGGTCACCAGGCGTGCCTTGTCGTCAGGACGAGCTCGTGAGATAATCTTGAAGTTCTTGTCCGCAATGAGCGTCATGGCTTCATCGTCCGACATCTTTTCGAAGGCGTCGCCGGTGACGGTCTGGTTATGCTCGTCATTGTCCAGCAAACCAATCTGTCGTCCTATCTCGTTAGCCGTGCCTGAGGTGTCGCCCGTAACGATAATCACTCTTACTTCAGCCTTCTGTGTGCAGTCTGTAATGGCTTCACGTACGTCTTCACGTACAGGATCGGCAATGCCGACAATGCCGTCGAAGGTGAGCGGGCTCCACTTACCGTCCTCTTCGTGCTGTGAAGCGAACGCCAATGTGCGCATGGCTTTGGCTTGATATTCCGCCAAGGTCTGCATCACGTGCGCCTTGTCCGTACTGCCGGCTATGGCTTCGCACATGTTGAGCAATACCTCCGGCGCACCCTTCACGTATCTGACATGCTGTTCGTCCTTCGGAATGTCTTTGCCTTCGCGACCATCGAACTCCATTCTCATATACTTCTTCTCCGTAGAGAACGGCTCGCCATGTCCTAAGCCGTAAAGATGGCGAAGGGTTTCGTAGTTGATGCCTTTGGCTTTCAGCCACAAAAGCAGCGCTCCCTCAGTGGGATTGCCCAATGGCTTTTCCTTGCCGTTGTCGTCGATGGATATCTCGGCAGTGGAGTTGAGAGCCACGTTGAGCTGTATTCTGTGTTCGGCGTTATCTCCATAGAACTCGTGTGCCACGACCGTCATCTTGTTCTGCGTGAGTGTTCCGGTCTTGTCCGTGCAAATCACGGTGGTGGCGCCCATCGTTTCGCAAGCGTGCAGCTTTCGCACAAGATTGTTCTCTTTCAGCATCTTACGCATGCTGAGAGCCAGACTGACGGTGACGCTCATAGGAAGTCCTTCGGGAACGGCAACGACAATCAAGGTGACGGCAAGCATGATGGAACCTAAAGCAAAGTCGGCTATTTCGATCAGCGAATGGTTGTTGGCGGCATTTCCGTCGAAGAAGAAAAAGTAGACCATGCGACCGATGACAATGAGTATGGCAACGATGAAGCTGAACTTGGATATCATCTTGCCCAAAGTGTCGAGCTGCTGGTTGAGTGGCGTCTCCACCTCTTTGCCCTCATGCGTCTTAGCCACGCCCTTTCCTTCGATGGTGTCCATGCCAATCTTGCTGACATGGAAGATGGCGGTGCCTCCGATGACGGTGGAACCGCGCAGTACCATATTGGAAGGGAAGGTGGCTTCCTTGTCAAACTCTTCCTCGTAAGCTGACTTTCGGGCGTATTGCTCTCCTGTGAAGTTAGATTCGTCCACGATGAAGGAGTTGGTCTCGTCCAGATATCCGTCCGCAGGAATCTCGTCACCGTTCTCAAGATAGACATAGTCGCCGACGCATACGTCATGCTTCTTCACCTCACGTATACGTATCTGCTCCTTGCCGTCCTCCATAAACTTACGGTATACCTTTATGGGACGTTGGTCCTTGACGGTGTTGAGCACTTCAAATTCTTTCTCTGCTTTCACCTCGAAGATGAATCCCACGCCCGTGGCAAGCAATAATGCGGACAGGATGCCTATCGGTTCGAACAGTATCTTCGTGCCTTTATCCATATAGAAAGCCTCATACAAAGACACTATTACGGAGAAGAAGAACACCACTAACAACACGATTATCAGTGGATCCTTAAACTTCTTCAGATAAGCTTTCCATAAGGAATCTCTTTCTGGTGGCGGGATGAGGTTCTTTCCTCTGCCGTCAGTCGTCTGCTGTGAATTGTCAACCAGACATTGATGTAAGAACGATCTTTTCTTATGCATTTCTATATAAATGTGTTTTTTTATTATGATGCAAAGGTATGAAAAATCAAAGTCTAAACTACATTTAAACCATAAAAGTCGCTTAATTTTAATATTATTGTTACCTTTATGAAACATTTAAAAACTACGACTCAATGAAATATGAAAAAAAACTTGATAGTTTTTGTGGTTATTTCTTGCTCTATGTTGTCATAAACGATAAAGACAAAATAGAGAGATGTAAACTGAAAACAACAACTTTAAAAATGAGTGATTATGACAATGACAGACATGTACAGAAAGAAGATACAGGCCGACGTGGATGTTATCTTCTCGTTGTTGGCTCAACGTGTGGACGAGAAGCAGTTGGCATTGGCGCGTGAAGCATACCGATTTGCTGAATTCGCGCATCGTGATCAGAAGCGCAAGTCAGGCGAACCATATATCAGTCATCCGGTGGCTGTGGCACGCATCATAATTGAGGAAATGGGATTGGGAGTCAATCCTGTAATGGCTGCATTCCTCCACGACACAATTGAGGATTGCCCTTATTCTATTGACGAAATTCGTGAGCGTTTCGGCGATGATGTGGCGTTCCTTGTAGGTGTGGTGACAAAGCTGAAGAAGGAGAAATATAAGCATTCCAAGCAGGTGGACAACTTCCGTCAGATACTCTCATCTGTGGAGTACGACGTGCGTGCCATCTTGCTGAAACTGGCTGACCGCCTCCATAATATGCGCACGCTGAGCAGCATGCCTTCCGCCAAGCGTATGAAGATAGCTTCGGAAACGGAGTATTTCTATGCTCCTTTGGCTAACCGTCTGGGTCTGTATGACGTGAAGAGCGAGCTTGAAAACCTGTCGTTACGTTATCGCTGTCCAGCCGAATACCAGAAGCTGGAGAAGCTCTTGGCAGACCTGCAAGAGACGGAAAAGCCTACCGTGGACACCTTCATCGCCAAGGCGCAGGAGATATTGGACGCCAATGGGGTGGAGGTTCGTATAGAGTTGCGTATGCGTTCGCCTTACAGTGTATGGCGCAAGATGCAGACCAAGGGCTGCGACTTCTATCATGTTGACGGCAAGCATTATGTCCGCATTATTTATAAAGCGGAGGGTACGAAGGAGGAGAAGGAGGTCTGCATGCAGATATACAGCTTGCTGACCGAGTATTTCAAGGAGATGCCGTATTCCGTTGTAAACTATATCAACACTCCAAAGGATAACGGATACAGAAGCTTCCACATGAAGCTGCTCAATATGTGCGGCAAGTGGGAGGAGGTGCACATATCTTCGGAGCGCATGGTTCGTAATAACCGTCTCGGTTGTACGGCTGAGCGTACGGACGAGAACGTCATGGAATGGTTGCAGAACTTCAAGGAGGTGCTTAAGGACATCGCTTTCCATTCCGACGATAATGACTATCTGGAATATGTGAAGTCTACGTTCTATAATGACAACATCATTGCGTTTACGCCCAACGGCGATAGTGTCAAACTGCCAAAGAACGCCACGGCTCTGGATTTTGCCTTCGACATACATTCCGAAGTGGGACTTCATGCTGTCTATGCACGCGTCAACGGCAAGCTGTGTTCGGTGAAGACGGTGCTCCATCGTGGCGACTGCGTGGAGATAGGGGTGGACAAGGACGCGAAGCCTGAGGCTGACTGGTTGGGTCATGTGCTTACTTACAAGGCAAAGAGCAATATCAGCCGCTTCCTTTCCAACCGTCCGAAGTTGGAGTATCAGCGTTGTCAGTGCTGTCATCCTCTGCCGGGAGACGAGGTGGCAGGCTTTAAGGACGCTGACGGCAACATCACGCTCCACAAGAGCAACTGCCCGGTGGCAATAAAACTGGCTTCGCAGCAGGGCGACTCTATTGTGGATGTCTGCTTTGAGGAGAGCGAGGATTTTCTCTTCCCTGTGCGTATCTGCATCCGTGGTGTCGACCGTTTTCATCTCCTTACCGATGTGGTGGCTTGCATTACGGAGCAGCAGAATCTGTCAATCTCAAAGCTCGTCACGGAGACCAAGGACCGTATAGTGGAGACCATAGTGGACTTTCAGGTGCATTCCGCCAAGGAACTGCAACATGCCATCGACAGCATAGAGCATATTAATAATGTGGACGAGGTGGCAAGAGTGGACATTGAGTAACCTAAAATGAAAGTGGCGCTTCAGGAGAATAATCCTGAAGCGCCACTTTTCATTTCGGTGTGCTTATTCGGCTGAGAAGTCAGCCACCATCTTGCGGTACATGCTGTAGGCACGTGTGCGTGAGATGTAGCCCGTAAGGTGTCCGGCGTTGTTTACCACGGGAAGATAGCGGGTGCCCTTAAGGTCGAACTTTCGCATCACTTCCTCCATCGAGTCGTTGACGCCCACCTTTGCAGCAACGGGCTGCATGAGTTGTCTTACGGTCAGCTTGTTGTAGAGTTCGGCGCGGAACATCACGTGTCTTATCTTAGTGATGTCAATTTCGCCGAGTATGCTTCCGGCATTGTCGAGCACGGGGATGAAGCTGGTGTGGCTCTTTGATATGGCGTTCACCAGTTTGCCGAGCGGCATGTCGAGTTGAACGGACGTGAACTCGTGCTCCACTACGCTTTCCATGCTCATCAGCGTGAGCACCGAACGGTCAGTATGGTGGGTGAGCAGCTTGCCCTCGCGAGCCAGTCGCATGGCGTAAATGCTATGCGGCTCGAAGATGCTGATGGTCATAACTGAGCAGATGCTCACAATCATGAGCGGCATGAAGAGATTATATCCGTTGGTGATTTCGGCTATAAGGAAGATGCCCGTGAGCGGGGCGTGCATCACTCCTGCCATCACTCCTGCCATGCCAAGCAGCGTGAAGTTCTTCTCGGGGATGTAGACGCCCACCTGATAGATGTTCCAAAGGCGTGCGAAGAGGAATCCGCTGAATGCTCCCACGAAGAGCGAAGGTGCGAACGTACCACCGCAACCGCCTCCGCCGTTGGTGGCTGCCGTGGCGAATGTCTTGGTGAGAACCACAAGGGCGATGTAGAGGATGAGCAGATGGCCGTGACCATAGAAGAGCGAGTTCTTGAGCAGCTCTTCCCAGTCGGCTTCGCTGACGCCGTTGAGTAGGATGTTTATGGCGGAATAGCCTTCACCGTAAAGCACGGGGAAGACGAAGATGAGCGAGCTGAGCAGTACGCCTCCCAAAGCCAGCTTGGCGTAACGCTTGTCCTTCAGACGTGCGAAGAGTCCTTCACAGGCTCCCATGGAGCGGATGAAGTAGAGGCTGACGAGTCCGCAAGCTACGCCGAGTGCGATGCTTGCCGGTACACGTTCGATAATCCATTCGCCGTCCAGATGGAAATTGAAGAGTGAGTCGCTTCCCATAAACATATACGTGAAGCATGTGGCTGTGACCGCTGCAGTAAGGATGGGCAGAAGCGACGCCATGCTGAGGTCCACCATCAGCACCTCCAGCGTAAACACCAGTCCGGCTATCGGCGCCTTGAAGATGCCGGCGATGGCAGCTGCCGCACCGCATCCAACAAGCAGCATCAGCGTCTTCTTGTCCATACGGAAGTACTGTCCGAGATTGGATCCGATGGCTGAACCGGTAAGCACGATAGGTGCCTCGGCTCCTACTGATCCGCCGAATCCGATGGTTATGGCAGATGCCACCACTGACGTCCAGCAGTTATGGCGTTTCAGTCGCGACTGCTTGGAGGAGATGGCATACAGGATGCGCGTAATACCGTGCGATATGTTGTCCTTCACCACGTATTTGACGAATAAGGAAGTGAGATAAACGCCAATGATAGGGAAGATAAGGAACGTCCAGTTGAACGAGTCGGACGTGATGCCCGTTCTGAGCAGCGTCTGTATCTCGTGTATCAAGGAGTGGAGCAGGAAGGCTGCCACCGACGCGAGAAATCCGATTAGGAAAGCCAGTATGATTGTGGACTGCCGTTCGGACAGGTGCGTGGTGCGCCATTTATAGAGGCGGTCTGCCAGCGTCTCCTTAGGCTCGTTTATTAAGACTTCGGATTCCATGTCATTTTCTGATGATGGTTACTTGTCCGTCTCGTGTGAGCTTGATGATGCTGCTCGGTGTGTGAGGCTTGTGCTCCTGACGTCTTGTCCAGCAAACATAGTCGACAGCTTCGAGCAGTTCGGGCGTGATGTCGCCATAGTTCTGTGCGGCAGGTTCGCCGCTTATGTTGGCGCTGGTGCTTACGATGGGCTTCTGGAAGCGGTAGCACAGCTCCTTGGAGAACGGCTCGTTGGTGATGCGCATTCCGATGCTTCCGTCCTCGGCTATGAGGTTAGGCGCGAGGTTTACGGCGCCGTCCAGTATCACGGTGGTAGGTTTCTCAGCCAGCTCCATGATGTCCCATGCCACGTCGGGCACGTCCCTAACGTAGCGTTGCACGCGGTCAACGGAGTCGGCGAGGCATATCAGCGCCTTCGAGTCGTCGCGGTGCTTTATGGCATATACCTTTGCTACGGCTTCGGCGTTGGTGGCGTCGCAGCCAATTCCCCATACGGTGTCGGTGGGATAGAGTATCACTCCACCCTTGCGCATTGTCTCTACAGCGTTCTTGATGTCTTCTTTCTGTGTCATCTCTGATATTCTGAATTTTATGTTGTTACTTCAAATGAATGTAAATACAAAGTTACGTTTTTTTTCGTTTTGTGAAAAATAATAAGGCAACGTTTATTTCCCACCCTTGTTTTTTCGTAACTTTGTACGAAAGAATAGATATAAAACAAGATGGAAAAGAAAGATTTGCGTATTGTCTTCATGGGAACACCCGACTTTGCCGTCGGCTCATTGAAGCGACTTGTGGAAAACGGATATAATGTTGTGGCTGTGGTCACTCAGCCTGATAAGCCCGTAGGACGTCACGGTTCGGTGCTGCGTGCATCGGCTGTGAAGGAATATGCCCTGGAGCACGGGTTGCCCGTTCTCCAGCCTGTGAAGATGAAGGATGAGGCTTTCCTTGAGGAGCTGCGTGGCTATGATGCCGACCTGCAGGTGGTGGTGGCTTTCAGAATGCTGCCAGAGGTGGTGTGGGCAATGCCCCGCTTCGGCACCTTCAATGTGCATGCCGCCCTCTTGCCGCAGTATCGCGGTGCTGCCCCGATAAACTGGGCTGTCATCAACGGCGAGACAACGACTGGCGTTACGACGTTCTTCCTCGATCATGACATCGATACGGGTAAGATAATCATGCAGCGTGAATTCGCTATCCCCGACGATGCTGACGTGGAGTATGTATATGACGGTCTGATGGAGCTTGGTGCAGGTATCTGCCAGGACACCGTTGACCTCGTTATAGAGAAGGACGGCGACGTTCCTGCACAACCGCAGCGTGAGGACCTGCCCTTGCATGCGGCGCCGAAGATATTCAAGGAGACTTGTGAGATTGACTGGACGTTGCCAGCCAAGCGTGTGTACGACTTCGTGCGCGGTCTGAGTCCGTATCCAGGCACGTGGACAACGCTCTCACCCCGTGGTGAGGCGGAAGGAAAAAATGCTGCGTCTGTGCTGAAGGTCTTCCGCACGGCAAAGACGAATGTTGCTACTGGAGGAGCCGCTCCCGGCACGTTAAAGGCAGAACACGGACGTCTGCTCGTTGCCACAGGAGACGAATGGCTTGAGATAGTTGAGCTGCAGGCTGCAGGAAAGAAGCGTATGGCTGCCCGCGACTTCCTCAACGGATTTAAGAATGTGGAAGAACATAAGGTGAATTAGGAGTTTTGAGTTTTGAATTTTGAATTGCATAAAACACAAAAGCGGAATCCCGGCTTTGGGGATTCCGCTTTTGTGTTTTATGCTTAGAAGTTTACTCCTAAGCTGAGTGTCCAGCATCTGTTGTGTGATGCGTCGAACTCGTCGTGAGTGATGTTGGAAAGTCCGATGTCGTAGCCGAGATCCAAGTAGAACATGTCGTATGCTGCACCGCAACCGATGCGCAGACCACCGTCGAAGCGCTGGAAATACTTGTGTGAGAACGAGCTTTCGGAAAGGCGGTCGCCATAGTTCTTGATCTTTCCTCCGACGCCACAAGCGAGGTAGCCGCCGAAGAAAGGCTGTACGGAGAAGTCGCCGTCAATGTCGATGACATACTTTGCCACGATAGGAATCTGGAGATAGTTGAGGTCGTACGTCATCTTCTTGCCCTCATAGACGTTCTTTCCGCCCTTCTCAACGTAGAATAGTCCGGTTTCGAGGAAGAGGGGAGTGGTGTCGGACAGTCCGAACCCTATCACGGCTCCAAGATTAAGACCCGTCTGCGAGTCGCCTCCGTCGAGAGCCTGGTCGTCTGAGTTGACCGTAGAGAAGGCAGGTCCGAGACGCAGTCCGTAATAGACGTCGCCCGTGCCGATTACGCCGTCATGATGATGATAGGTATACTCCAGTCTGCCTGTGCTATTGTTGTAATAGCGGCTGTCGCGATAGGCTTGTGCCTGTGCTGACAGGGTGAGGGTGATAATCGCCATTGCGATTAGGAAAATCTTTTTCATAAGCGTGTTTTTACTGTTTGTGGGAATGTTTATACATCTCTCTTTGAGCTGCAAAATTAGTATTTATCCTTTAGCCAGCAAAAGGATATGCCCTAAAAAACGGGGGAAAATCCCTATATACCATTTCTTTGGATTTTTATACGACGATTATTTTATGCTATCTCCGTCAATAGCTTCTTCTTAGCCATAAGTTCATAAAGAGGTCGTAAACGACGTATCCCTCAGGCTTACGATATACCAATTCTTTTTCTTCGAGCACTTTCAGCGCCGCCTTTGTGCTGCTTGCTCCGCTAAGCCCGTGCGCCTTAATAAACTTTCCTGACGTGGGCTGCGAAACCATTCCTTCTTTGGCAATAGCCTTGAGCAGGGCAAACTGATTCTCCGTGAAGAACTGCACCATGCTTTCGTATTGCGCCTCGCGTCCTGCAAGAGCCGCAAGGATGGCGCCGTTGGCTTGCTGTATGCTGTCCACCTCTGTCTCGTTCTCGTACAGACGGTTCATAATGGTCTGCACATACCAGGTGTGTCCCTCAAACTCGTCATATATATGCATAAACACTTCCTCGCTGAGCGCTCCTCCCTTCTTCACGAAGAAGTTGTGGCAGAAGTCGTAATAGACATCACTCTTAAGAGGCTTCAGCCCCATCATCTCCGTGCTTTGATAGAACGGATGTTTGGGCGAGCCGAATATTTCTGCCATAAGATGATGTTTGCTGCCAGAGAAGATGAAGTGGACATGCTGCGCAAACTGGATGTAGGAGCGCAGCATTGCCTCGGTGCCGCTTTCGGGATATTCGCCAATCTGCTGAAACTCGTCGATGGCTACGTAGACTTCCCTGCCGCTTTCGTTAAGATAATTGAAGATGCTGCGTATGGTAAGGTCTTCCTGCGACTGCTCCACGGTGATGCTCACACTTGGTTCGCCCGTAAGCGGGTCAAGGCTGAAGACGGGACGCAGCGATGCAAAGAAAGTGAGCACCTTGTCCTTCAACGATGCGTTCTTGCGTACAAGGTCGTTGATGACCGTTATGCCCAACTGCTCCACAAAGTCGCGCAGGTTCTTCGTGGCGTAAATGTCAACATACAGGCACACGGCGTCCTTATCGGCTTCAAGCAGATGATAGAACGTGTTCTTTATAAGTCCGGTCTTTCCGATTCTTCGTGGAGATATGAGCGTCACATTCCTGCCGTTCCTGAGGTGAGAAAGGAGCGTGGCTGTCTCTTCCTTACGGTCGCAGAAATATTCAGGACTTTCGTATCCCTGCGACACAAACGGATTGGCCAATGGTCTGAGTATGTGTGTCATAACGTGATTGCATTAATGTTGTTACAAGATTATTGTAATGCAAAGATAGTGAAAACCGTGCGCATTACAAAGCGAAACACGTGAAGACTTTTGATTTTATTGCAATAAATCACCTTCTTGGTACGTTATTTATATTGAACTTTTGCAAGTTCAGTATATACAGAACCAGCATGAAATATTACGCCATTTGCGACTGCGACAACTGCTATGTCAGTTGTGAGCGCGTCTTTCGTCCCGACCTTGAAGGCAAGCCGGTCGTCGTTCTCTCCAATAACGACGGCTGCGTTGTCGCGCGTAGTGCTGAGGCGAAGCGGTTGGGCATAAAGGCTGGCACGCCTTACTTCCAGCTCGGAAGGATGTTTCCTGGTGTGAAGATTGAGGCGTTCTCGTCCAATTACGAACTCTACGGCGAGCTGACCGGACGCGTGATGACCATCATACGCGACATGGCGCCGGAGTGTTTTCGCTATTCCATAGACGAGGCTTTCGCCGTGCTCGACGGGTTTAGCGTGGACGAGCTGCATGAATGGGGCGTCGCGCTGCACGACCGTGTGATGCAGTCGGTGGGCATGCCGGTGAGCATCGGCATCGCGCCAACGAAGACAATGGCGAAGATGGCGTCACACTACGCCAAGAAATACGCCGGATATGGTCATTGCTGCGTCATCGACACCGAAGAACGGCGCATAAAGGCGGAACAGCTCTATCCCATCGGGGAGGTGTGGGGCATAGGCAGACGTTATCAGGCACGGCTCGAGAGCATGGGCATAAGGACGGCGTACGACTTTGCCTCTCATGCCCGATCGTGGGTGAGCGCCACGTTCCGTAACGTAATAATGGAGCGTACGTGGGCGGAGCTTAACGGTGTGGACTGCATTCCGGACGACATTCCAGCCAAGAAGAAGAGTATATGCACGAGCAGGAGTTTCCGCGATATGACCTCCGACTTCGACATTCTACACACTCACATCGCCAACTTTGCTGCACGTTGTGCGGAGAAGGCGCGGCGACAGCGGTCGGTGGCTACGGTGGTGGGCGTCTTTGTGGACACCAACCACTTCCGTACTGACCTGACGCAATACTGGAACATGACGGAACTGACGCTCCGAATGCCGTCGGCGTCAACCATCGAAATCGTGAAAGCTGCCACGGCATGCCTGAAGCGCATCTATCGTGCGGACGTAATGTATAAGAAAGCGGGCGTAATACTGATGGGAGTGGTTCCGGACAACGCCATACAGACCGACCTCTTCAGCTTCGATGCTGACCGCCACAGGCAGATGCAGAGTCTTGACAATGCTGTTGACCGACTTAATAAGGTGGAGGGTACGGAGACGGTGATGCTCAGTTCGCAGCAGTATGGCAAAGGGCAGAAGTTTGCGGATGCTATCAGGAGGGAGCGTAAAAGCCAATGCCCGACAACAAGGTGGACGGACATTATAAAGCTGAAATAGGGAATACTAAAACAAACAAAATATCAAGAAAATGACACTATGCAAATATCGTCTAAACGGTAAAAAGCTGTTACAAAATAAAAATTGATTCTAGAGTTCCGATTTGCTGTTTTTACGGTGTTTTGCTGTGCAAACAGCACCCGAGCTTAACAATAGCGCCACTTTTACACTACAATAGTGCCACTATTAGAGTGTAAAAGAGGCTCTATTGTATGATAAAAGTGGCACTATTAGAGTGTAAAAGTGGCTCTATTGCAGAAAAAAACGGCTCATTTGTGAGTCTTATTTCATTGTGTCTCGTTCGAAAATCGCATAACCTACTGTGTGTGAGCATGTTGTATCTAAGCGCTCAAAACTCAAGAATTTCGCACCAAAGATTTTGTTGTGCGCCGGGCTAATAGTATTGAGCATTAGAAATGCAAATATTGTCTTTGTCAGAACCGCCGTCCTAATTCGTTTTTTGAATTTTTTCTCTTACAGCTTTGGGCAGCTTGCTGACAATCAGTTCGTACGACTCTTTTATTAATGTCATCACGAGTTCCGGCTCAAGCTGCTCATAGAAGATGTCACTCCAGTGTTTCTTGTTCCAATGAAAGGCAGGAGTGACGGCTTCGTATTGCTCGCGCAGTTCCTCGTTTCTCTCAGGACTCAGCTTGCATGCGAATCTCCTCGTCCCGTCCCTCATCTCATATCGCCCGCTTCCCAGCCAAAGGCAAAGAAAGATCTTGCCTTCAACGCGGAAGGTGACGTTGTCGTCGCCAAACGGCTGGTCTTCTGTCACGCCGAATAACGACAGCGTGAAGTCTCTGACTTGTTCGATGTCCATAGCAGTTGTTATCTTATCCATTCCAATATTATGTTCTTATTGGTGTCCACTTCAAAGCTGATGCCCATCTTCACCACCTTCTTGCCACTCATAGCAAAAGCCTTGTCATAATGCTTAGCGTTTATTTGGTCAAGAGCGTCCTGTGCAGACTTTCCGAACTTCAGTTCCATAATATATATGGTGTCGGAGGTTTCCATTGTTATGTCAGTCCTGCCGTTGAATGTATGTTGTTCCACCTGAATGCGAAAGTGTGAGAGCAGGGCAAAGATTATATACATGGCTTGCTGATAGTGGCCTTCGTAGTCGGTGTTGGCACAATAAGGAACTGTCTCCCAGAATGTCTTGAGAAGCAGCATGGCGTCGTCAATCATTCCACGCTTGATAAGAGAGGACATTCTGGCAATAACCACCCTGCCCGCGTCTGTATCGCGGTCAAGATAATAAGGTAAGAGGTTTTCGTACAATCCTATTCTTATTTCCATGTTAGGAATGTCGAGATGGTAAAGCTCGGTTTCCTTGTCGTAGTCCTTGATTGTCACATATCCGCTTTGGTAAAGCAATGGTGTGATGGTGGCCATTCGTTCCGTAGGAGCATCAAATGCTGTCTTAGGAGCATAGAAGTCGCCTATTTTAGATGGTGCCACATCATATTTACGGAGCATTTCCAACAGGTAAGTCGGAGTTCCTGAGGCAAACCAGAACGCTTCGATGTTCTGCTTGGCGAAACAGCTTAACAGGCTGAACGGATTGAATACGTCAGGCGAAGGCCACGTGAAGTGATAGCCATCATAATATTCTTTCAGCTTGGCTATTGTCGATTCTCGGTCTGCTCCCATACTCTCAGCCAGTCTGTCGATGTCGTCGCTCATCTGTGTGAGCAATTCGTCTTTTGTGATGCCGCAAATGCCTGAATATGGAGTGTCCATACTTATATTTGCGATATTGTTTAATTCGCTGAATATGCTAAGTTGTGAGAATTTGGTAATGCCGGTAAGTAATACAAAACGCAATTTAGGGTCGCAGTCTTTCAGCGGACTGAAGAAATTACGCATCACGCTTCTCAATATTTCGAGGCTGTTGTCTTCGTGTACCACGTCAAGCAATGGAGCGTCGTATTCGTCAATCAATACCACCACCTGTTTGCCAGTAATCTCGTACACCTTATTTATAAGATTTAGGAGGCGTACGTTTGGGTCCGGCGAATCGCATGTAATGCCAAAACGTTCCTCGTTGTTGTGTAAGAGGAATAAGAGATAGCGTTCAAGTTGTTCTTTCTCCATGTGCTTGCCACCTGCAAAACTAAAGAGAAGAACAGGATATTCTTTCCATTCTTTCTCCAGTTTCTCGATGGCAAGACCTTCGAACAATTCGCGCTTGCCCTCAAAATAACTCTTTATGGTGGAGACAAGAAGCGACTTGCCAAAACGGCGCGGCCTACACAGGAAAAAATACTTGCCGTCCGTATGGGTTATACGGTAGACGTATTCCGTCTTGTCGATGTAGAGGTTGTCGTTTCTGCGTATCTCCTCAAATGTCTGAATGCCTATCGGATATAATTTTCTTGCCATAATGGTGCGCTTTATTGTCTGTGTTGTCAAAGTTAAGCATTATTCGCGACATTGCCAAATATAATACTGTTTCCAAATGTAAAAAAGGTATGTATTCACAGTTACAGCAGCGGCGCCAGCAGGCGGAAGAGCGACTCGGTTAAGCGGTGGAGGTATGGGCGGTGTCTTAGGGTGTCTACGTCGTTGAAGTCGACGGATTGTGCCTCGTCTGCCATATACAGCTCTTTTATGCGCAATGCCATTTGGCGGTCGTAAAAGAAGACGTTCGACTCGAAATTGTTCTCGAAGCTGCGGAAGTCGATGTTGGTGGAACCGCACGTGCTGACTTCGTCGTCGGCTACGAGCAGCTTGCTGTGATTGAATCCACCCTCGTAGAGCTTTATCTTCACTCCCGCTGCAAGCGTCTCCACCACATACGACAGGCTTGCCCATTCAAGGAGGTGGGAGTCGCTGTGGCGCGGCACCATGAGGCGGACGTCCACGCCGGCGAGAGCAGCGGTGCGCATGGCGAAGAGCACGGGCTCGGTGGGCAGGAAGTAAGGCGACTCCATGTAGACGTAGCTCTTTGCCTCAAGCAGGATGCGCACGTAGCCCTGCATGATGTCGGGCCAGGGCGCAATGGGGCTGCTCGTCACCATCTGTGCGAGGCAGTCGTTGCTGATTTTCCACGGCATCGGGGGATAATACTTGCGGTTGGTGACAAGTGTGCGGTCGACGAAATACCAGTCGACGAGGAAGGCGCGTTGTAGGGCGTAGACGATGCTGCCTCTGAGTCGCATGTGCGTGTCGCGCCACGGCAGCGTGCCGTTACGCATTCCTTTCACGTAGCGCAGGGCTATGTTTATGCCTCCGGTGAATCCCTCTATGCCGTCGATTACGCAAACCTTGCGGTGGTTGCGATAGTTCACTTTGCTGGTGAAAGCAGGGAATTTCACAGGCATGAAGGCGCAGACGTCAATGCCAGCCTTCTTCATGCGTTCGAAGAAGGCACTCGGCACACGCCAGCAGCCCACGTCGTCATAGATGACGCGTATCTCGACGCCTTCCTTTGCCTTCTGTATGAGTGCGTCGGCGATGAGGCGGCCCAACGGGTCGTCGTCGAAGATGTAGGTCTCAAGATGGATGTGATGTCGGGCGCGGCTGATGGATTGCAGCAGCGCGGGGAAGAATTGGTAGCCGTCGGTATAGAATTCCGCTTCATTGTCCTTGAAGGGTAGGGCGAGGCTTTGGTTGGTGAAGAGTCGGACAAGCGACTGGAATTTGTCGGGCATACGCAATTCGCGCTGCTCGACAAATTCCAGCATCTGCCGCTTCGACAACTGGTCGAGCGACCGCTGTGAGATAAATCGCATCTTCCGCGTGTTCTGTCCGAAGAAGATGTAGAGAATGATGCCCGCAACAGGGACGAAAAGGAGCACCATCACCCAAGCCATCGTCTTGGCTGGTTGACGGTTGTCCATGAGTATCGTAACGATGATGCTTACGATAACCATGATGTAGATAAGCAGGAATATCCAGTGGATGTATATCATATCCTTTACTTCTTTCCGGCGAGCATTTCTTTTGTTTTTTACTTGAATCCGGCAAGCTTATGTGTCTGTAGTGACAGACGCCATTCGGGGTGCTGCAGGATGTAGTCGAGGCAGCGCTGTATGATACGTGCGTTGCGCTCCGCGTCGCCGACATCGCATGGCTGCAGATAGCGATAGCGCGACTGTATGCCGTGGTCGTCGGGGGTAGTGGTTGTCTCCTCGAATATCACCTTCAGCTCGTCGCAACTTTTAATGTTGGTGACGCCTTTCGGGGAGCATGTGGTCCAGTCGATGCCTGTGGGGACGGGATGTGTGCCGTTGGTTTCCATGGCTATTTCGTACCCGTGAGCATGCAGCTTGTCAATTAGAGGGGTGTCTACTTGCAGCGACGGCTCGCCTCCGGTGAGAACCACGAAGCGCGAAGGGAAGTCCTTGATGCGCTCGATGATGTCGTCATCGGTCAGTTCGTCGTATCGGGAGAAGTCGGTGTCGCAGAACGGACATTTGAGATTGCATCCCGAGAAGCGTATGAAGATGGCGGCGCGTCCTGTGTTGTGACCTTCGCCTTGCAGCGAGTAGAAGATGTCGTTAACTCTCTTTTTGTTCATCTTTTCGTTCCTCCGTCTATTCTGTTGCGTCATAAATGGCTTTGTTGCCCTCGCTCTCCTGCACCATGCAGCGGTAACATTGCGGAATCTGCTCCGTCACCCAGCGTGCGATGTTCTCTGCCGTGGGGTTGAAGGGCAGCACTTCGTTGAGGTTGGCGTGGTCGAGGCGGTCGCTGACGAGGCGCTTGATGTGCGTGAAATCGACAACCATTCCGTCCTCGTTGAGTTCACTTGACTTACAGTAGACTGTGATAATCCAGTTGTGACCATGCAAGTTCTGGCACTTGCTTTCGTATGAGAGTTTCAGGCAGTGACATGCCGAAATCTCCATGGTCTTTTCAATGTAATACATATAAATACGTGTTGTTTTGGTTTGATATTCATGGCAACGCAGGATTACTCCGACCTGCGCCGCCAAGTGTATGCTTTTTTATAGTCTTTATTATCCGGCTTTTAATGGCCTTTCTCGTCAGACGATGATGTTGTTGCCGAGAAGCTTAGCCACCTTCGACCTCAATTCGTGCATCATCTTGTATTCTTCAAGCAACTGCTGCAGGCTGACAGGGTCGGCTGCGGCTTGTGTTATCTGACTCTGAAGCTGCTTCATGCGCTGCTCCACGTAGTCCATGCGGAAGTCGTTGAGCAGGTGTTCGGTCTGCTTGCGAAGGTCAGTGATGCGGTTTTCTGCCTCCTCTCGTTTCTCCTCATTGCTCTTCTCCTCATCCTGAGACGTCTTCTTGCGTTCCTCAAGCAGGCGATACTGGTCCATACAGATGGACGTTGCCATGCGCGAAATCTCGATGTCCTCGTGGTTGAGGAAGAACTGTTCGGCTGAGAAACCCTGGTCCTGACTGTGCTCCACGGCGTCTTTAAGGACGCGGGCAAAGAGAGGATTCTGGAAGCTGAGGCCGTCAATGCTGAGGTTATAGTCGATGTATTGGGCGATGTTGAGGCTGACGGTCTGACCGTCCTCCGTCTCCACATTGTCGAATATGACGGTTTCGCCATGACGGATGATTAGTTCGGCGAGCATGCGCTCCACCTTTGATGCCTGCTGCACGGGAGTGACGTCCTGCACCACTTGCGGTTGTGCTGTCGGTTGTTGTGCTTGCGGGTCGCGTGCCGCATCTGGGAAGCGGTTCTCGCGGTTATTGCGTATGAAATTGTTCAGGGTGTTGATGAGCGTGGCCTCGTTGATGCCCATTCTTACGGAGCAGTCGTGGAGGTAAGTGTCGCGCAGCACCTGATTAGTGACGAACGATATGCTTCGTACTACGGAGTTGATGGCTTCCGACCGTTTCAGCGGGTCGCGCTCGTTCTTGAGCAGAAGGTCTGTCTTGAACTGTATGAAGTCGGTCTGATGTTCCTCTATGTACTTGCGGAAGTCGGCTGCCGTATGCTTGCGTGAGAACGAGTCGGGGTCGTCGCCGTCGGGGAGAAGCAGCACCTTGAGGTTCATTCCCTCGGCAAGCAGCATGTCGGTGCCTCGCATGGCAGCGTGAATGCCGGCTGCATCGCCGTCGTAGAGCAGGGTGATGTTCGACGTAAATCGGTGAAGGATGTGAATCTGGTGTACGGAAAGAGCCGTACCCGAGTTTGCCACGACGTTCTCAATGCCACACTGGTGCATGGAGATGACGTCCGTATATCCCTCCACCATAAACACGCGGTCTTCCTTGGCAATGGCTTTCTTAGCCTGATAGATGCCGTATAGCTCGCGGTCCTTGTGGTAAATCTCCGAGTCGGGAGAGTTGACGTACTTCTGGTTTACGCCCTTGGTGCGCGAGTCGAGCAGTCGTCCTCCGAATCCCACCACCTTTCCGCTGATGCCTATCCACGGGAAGATGACGCGTCCTGCATAGCGGTCGATAAGGTCGCCGCGGTCTGTCTTATAGCAGATGCCGGTCTTGAGGATGAACTCCTCCTTATAGCCTTTGCTAAGCGCTTCCGTGGCAAGAGCCCGTGCGTTCTGCAGGTCGTAACCGAGCTTGAACTTCTTGATGATGTCGTCTCTGAAACCTCTGCTGCGGAAATACTGCATGCCGATGGCGACGCCGTCTGGGTCGTTATGCAGCTTGTCGCTGAAATATCCCATCGCCCATTCGTTGACGATGAACATACTCTCACGGTCGCTCTGCTCACGCTTCTCCTCGTCGGAAAGCTCGCGTTCATGTATCTCGATGTGGTATTTCTTAGCCAACCATCTCAGTGCCTCCACATAGGTCATCTGCTCGTGCTCCATGATGAAGCTGATGGGATTGCCTCCCTTTCCGCATCCGAAGCAATGGCAGGTGCCGCGTGCCGGCGACACGATGAAGGACGGTGTCTTCTCGTCATGGAACGGACACAGTCCCTTATAGTTTGCTCCGCTGCGCCGCAGCGTTACAAACTCGGACACCACGTCCACGATGTTGGCGGCGTCCTTGATGCGTTCTACGGTGGCGCGATCAATCATATATTATCTGTCTCCGTATTTTTTAGAACAGTCCCCACTTCTTCTTGCGCTTCGGTGCGTCCTGCGAATTGAGTCCTGACCTTGCGCTTCTCATAAGGTCAGCCCATGTAAGATGTTCGCGAACCATGCGATAGATCATGCCCCAGTCAGGCAGTCCGCCCAAGTTGCGGTCGTCGATGAAGAGGTCTGCTTTCAGTTTGCGGGAGAAATGGTTGTTGTTTTGGGTGGTCTCCTCTGGATAGTCGCGGTTGATGGCATAGAACTCCACGCCGCGCTCACGGCACCATTCCACGGCTTCGTCCAGCAGCTTGCCTTCGCGTACGCTCCAGAGGATGAGCTTGTGGTGGTCGTTGATGAGCATGCGCAGTGTTTCGGTGGCAAACGGTATCTCTTCGCCTATCTTGGGATATTCGTGCTCCACTATTGTTCCGTCAAAATCTACTGCTATTACCATGATAGTTTTTCTCCTGTATTAATATAATGTATATATAGGGGTGTTCTCTTTAAGAAATTAGAGAAGCTCCTGCCTTGGCAAGAACTTCTCTAAATTCTCTTGTTCGTTAATGTTTATATGAAGTCTGTTTCTATAGACTTACACCTTTATCGAGTTGTCGTTACGGTTGCCGTAGCCGCTATTGGCATAGTTGCCGTAGCTACCGTAGTTGGCGCCATAGCTGCCATAGCTATTGCCGTAGCTACCGTACTTGCCGTAATGTCCGTACTTACCATACTTGCCGTACTTGCCATAACCATAGTAGTAGCCATACTTCTTCTTCGCCATGTCGATGCCGTTGATGACGATGCACATATTCGGCATCTTGTTTTCCGCGTTTAGAGAGTTGATGAAGGCGAAGCTTGACTTCGGTGTGTAGTCGGCACGACACATATGGACAGTAAGGTCGGCTACGCGGGCTATCTGCTGTGTATCGGTAACCAAGCCGATAGGAGCGGTGTCGATAATGACGTAGTCGTAATGCTCCTTAAGCTGACCGATGATGATGTCAAGCGACTGGCGCGAAACAAGCTCTGACGGGTTGGGTGGGATAGGACCAGCCATAAGCACGTCGAGGTTGTCGTTTACGCCTGAAGGCAGAATTTGCTTCTTGATGTCCTCCATTGTTGGGTTCTCCTTCACGAGGAGGTTGGTGATGCCCTGATGATGGTTAGGTATCTCGAAGAGTTCGGCGAGACGCGGCTTACGGATGTCCAAACCTACGATTACCACCTTCTTGTCCAGCAATGCGAAGCTCACGGCAAGGTTGGCTGCGGTGAACGTCTTGCCCTCACCGGAAGTAGTAGACGTGAACATGATGGTGTTCTCTCCCTTCTTGAGCATAAACTGGATGTTGGCACGGATGGAACGGAACACCTCCTCCATGAGGTTGTTCTGGTTGGCGTGCACCACGATGTCCGCTTTTGTCTTTGCCTGGTCGCTGGCGATTGCCACGTCGCCGATGATGGGCAACTTGGTAAGCGCGGCAACGTCGTCATGTCCCTCAATCTTGTAACGGAAGAACTCGATGAGGAAGAGGATGCCTGCGGGGATGGCAAGACCGAGGACGAGCGCAATGAGCATAATCATTGACCCTTTGGGGCTTACCTTTCCAAGGAGCAGCGGGTCGTCAATGAGCTTGCCCTTGTCGGCTGTGGCTGCAAGAGAGATAGAGTTCTCCTCGCGCTTCTGGAGAAGCATAAGGTAGAGTCCTGATTTCACCTCCTGCTGGCGACCTATCTGTGTAAGGATGCGCTCCTGCTGCGGGGTGGAGAGAATCTGCTGGTTGTAGAGGCTGAACTGACGCTGCAGGTCGTTATACTGTATCTCTGCTGCCTGATGTGCCTGCTTGATGGCGCGGCGGATGCTTAAGAGAAGCTCGTCGAGCTGTGCTGTAAGAGGCGTAACAACGGGGCTGTTCTCGCTTGAGGTGCGGAGCAGGTGTGTACGCTCCAGTGCCACTTCGTTGTACTTGTTGATGAACGCGCTGGCTGAAGCGTCTGCCAATCCCACGTTGGAAGGAAGCAGCTGGTACTTGTTGGCAGGCTCGTTCATAAACTCGCTGATGCTCTTGAGCAGCTCCATCTGGGTGTTAAGTTCAGATATCTGCTTAGCATAAGCGTCAGAATTGGTGAGTGACATCGTTGAGTTAGCCGTAGTGTTCACAATGCCATACTGGCGCTTTGTCGACTCAAGATTGCCTTCTGTCTGACCAAGTTCGTTGTTGATCTTCTCCAGACGGCTGTTGATGAATCTCTCTGTACGAATGGCTATCTCGTTCTTGTCCTCGTTGGCCTGGCGGTTGTAGCAGACTGCGAGCTGCTTGAGATAGTCGCATGAGCGTTCCGGCACCTCGTCAGCCAATGTCATGTCCACGATGGTGGCCTTCTTGTTCTCTTCCGCTACGTCAAGCGCTGCTACGTACTTGGCAGCTGCCATCTGTACAGGAAGGATGGTTACCTTCAGCTTCTTCTCTTCAGGAAGCATGCTGACGCCGTTGTGCGAGAAGGTGAGTCTGCCGACGCTGGTGTTGAGCGTGAAAGGCAGGTCCTTAACGGTACGGTCGATGGTGTATTCGCTCGGCAACTTGTCCGGGTCTGAGGGTACGTAGGTGTATTCGCCCGTGATGTGGAACGATCCTTCCTCGCGTGTGATTTCGAGCTTTATCGGCGCCTTGAGGTTAGACAGGCTGCTGCTGTCGATGTCGACAGTGATGGGCTGGTTCTTATAGAGAAGGTGGTCAGCCACGCGACCCTTCATCTTGTACGACACATAAAGCTTGAGATCGTAGATGGTCTGTCCGGCAAGGCGAGATGACTTGAGGAGCACCATCTCGTTGTCGATACCCGTTGAGTTGGATACGAGACCGAGCGTCTGCGAGTTAAGGAGTGCGTTCACTCCGTTGGATTTGTTTGTGTTGTCGTCGTCCTTGATAAGCAATTTAGCAGCCGACTGGTAAACTGGTGTCTTGTATCTAAGGTAAGCGTAAGCTACGCCCAGACACAATACTAAAGACAGAACGAACCATTTCCAGTTGAGGACCACCATCTTGTATATCATCCCAAAACTAAGAGATGACGACTCTTCGTTTTCTTGCTGAGTGTTGTACAAATCTTGGTTATTTACTTCCATTTTCTTTAAATAGTGACCTTTTGAAGTGTTAAAATAAAATCTTATCAATCAATCTTTTTTCTTTCTTTTTCCTTTTCTTTACAGTCCGTCAGCAAGTCTGAGGAGATACTTTCCGTACTCGTTCTTTGCCATCGGCTTTGCCACCTCACGGAGACGCTCGCTGTCTATCCAGCCCTTCTTGAAGGCAATCTCTTCCAGACATGCCACCTTCAGACCCTGACGCTTCTCTATCACCTCGATGAAGGTGCTGGCCTCCGAAAGGCTGTCGTGTGTGCCGGTGTCGAGCCATGCGAATCCTCGCTGTAAGGTCTGAACCTTCAGGTCGCCGCGCTTCAGGTATTCCTGGTTTACGGTGGTTATTTCCAGCTCTCCGCGAGCGCTGGGCTTGATGTTCTTTGCTATTTCAACTACGCTGTTCGGATAGAAATACAGTCCCACAACTGCATAGTTGCTCTTCGGGTGCTCCGGCTTTTCCTCGATGCTGAGGCAGTTGCCCTCTGCGTCGAACTCTGCCACGCCGTAGCGTTCCGGGTCGTTAACGTAATATCCGAAAACAGTGGCCTTACCGTGCTTCTCCACATTCTCCACGCTTTCCTGCAGCAGCTGTGTGAAACCAGCGCCGTAGAAGATGTTGTCGCCAAGTACGAGGCATGCGCTGTCATCGCCGATAAACTCCTCGCCGATGGTGAAAGCCTGTGCCAGGCCGCCGGGATAAGGCTGCTCTGCATACTCAAACTTCACTCCCATGTCGCTACCGTCGCCAAGCAGACGCTTAAACATCGGTAAGTCAGTAGGTGTAGAGATAATGAGGATCTCCCTTATGTTGGCAAGCATAAGTACTGAGATGGGGTAATATATCATGGGCTTGTCGAAAATAGGGATGAGCTGTTTGCTGATGCCCTTTGTGATGGGGTAAAGACGTGTGCCCGACCCTCCTGCTAAAACTATACCTTTCATGTTTCTAAATGTTTGAGTGTTTACTATTTCGTTAACTAAGCAAAAAATAATATATTATTAATTTTGCAAAGTTACTAATAAAGACCGATACACGAAACCTTTTTTCTCTTTTTTGATTTGTCGAAGTGTTATTTTTGTATTATAAAGCCTTATTACTATAATGTATAGGTAAATGTTTGGGCAAATTAGGATTTTTTTGTAATTTTGCAGAGATATGCTTTTAAAATCAAAATAATAAAAAAGAAAACAAATGGGATTTCTATCAAAACTTTTCGGAAAGAAAGACGACAATAACAAGACAGGAGGAATGGAAGACTACATGCAGCTTGTGCGTGTGTATTTCCAGGCATCGATAGCTGCCAATGTGGGTATCGCAAACCTTGCCGCTCTGCCTGACCTCCGCGTGTTCAAGACCACGCTCCACGTTCCGACCGTCAACAACAAGCTCGGAGTGGGAGAGAAGACAGCTTGCCGTAAGATGCTCAAGGAGATATACGGCACGGACGATCTGTTCTTCAAGGAAATCGACCAGAGCATCCGCAAGAACTGCCGCAAGATGCAGGACGTTCAGACTTACCTTGTGCAGTTCCAGGGATTCACACAGGATCTGATGATGCTTATGGGCAACCTCATGAAGTTTAAGCTCCGCCTTCCCTCTTTCTTCAAGAATGCGCTCTACAAGATGACGGAGAAGACCGTGGGCGAAATCTTCACCAAGAACGACTACAGCGACGCCGCTACACTTAAGACCGTTGTGGCTATCCGCCAGTATAACCATCGCCTTGGTTTCTCACAGAAATGGATAACCGACTTCGTCTATCAGGTGGTGATGCTCGCAAAGAAAGAGCCTAAGCCTGCTGACGCTGCCGAAGACAAGAAGTAATAAGGAGGCATTACAGTGCGTAAAAATCGTGACTGTCAGTGCATAAAATCGCAATAATAATTTGCGACATTCGCCAAAATCATATAATTTTGTAACCCAAACGTAGCATTATGGACGCAGACGAGACAGCTGTTGATGTCTTCACCACCAGAGTGAGACAGATGATACTGCAGTATAAGGAACTCAAGCTGCAGAACGCCCAACTGTGTTCCGCCATCGACGCTCTCAAGGCTGATGTCAGCAGCCTCGAGGAACAGCTCAGAAAGCAACGCGAGGAATACACTAACCTGAAGTTGGCGAGGATGGTGGCAATAACAGACGGCGACATGGAGGCGGCGCAGAAGCGAGTCTCTCAACTCATACGCGACGTCAACAAGTGCATTGCGCTTATCAGCGAGAAGCACGACGAATAAGTGACCCCTTAAAGTTATTACCACGATAATGGCAGAAGACAACAACGAGAAACTACGTATACGCCTACACGTCTACGACACGGACATCCCCGTAAACGTCCGCCCAGAGGACGAACCGCTCTATCGCGACGCGGCAAGCCTTATCACGCAGACTGTCAACGCATACGCATCCAGATACAAGGGCCCCAAGAACGAGAAGGAAATTCTCTACATGGCGCTCATTGAGATAGCCCTGCGCTATGTAATGGAGGCGAAACGCAACGACACGGCACCGTTCATGGACATCATAGGCAAGCTGAAATCCGAAATTGAAGAAGCATTGTAACTATCCGAAACGGAAGAATCAGAAACATCAACATCATTCTAACGATCACATTTTTACATAAATATATATGTTAACAGGTATATTAATCACAGCCATTGTTGCCCTCGTCGTAGGCGGAGCAGCGGGATATGGCATTTTCCGATATGTAATAAAGGGAAAGTATAACGAAATGATAGCAGCCGCCAACAAGGAGGCTGAAGTAGTAAAGGAAAAGAAGCTCCTTGAAGTAAAGGAGAAGTTCCTCAACAAGAAGTCGGAGCTGGAGAAGGAGGTGCAGCAGCGCAACCAGAAGATTCAGCAGAACGAGAACCGACTGAAGCAGCGCGAGATTTCGCTCAACCAGCGTATGGAAGAAATCGGACGCCGTAAGCAGGAGGTGGAGCAGGGACAGCAGCGCATCGAGAACGAGAAGAAGCTCATCGCCCTCAAGCAGGAGGAACTCGACAAGATGCAGACCAAGGAGCGCGAGAAGCTGGAGGAACTCTCTGGTCTTAGCGCTGACGAGGCTCGCAACCGACTCGTGGAGAGCCTCAAGGACGAGGCACGCACCAATGCCGCTTCATACATCAATGAGATTATGGACGAGGCAAAGCTCAACGCCAACACACAGGCTAAGAAAATCGTCATCCAGACCATACAGCGCGTAGCTACTGAGACGGCTATCGAAAACTCAGTAAGCGTCTTCCACATCGACAATGACGAGGTGAAGGGACGCATCATCGGTAGAGAGGGTCGCAACATCCGCGCTCTTGAGGCTGCCACAGGAGTGGAAATCGTAGTGGACGACACTCCCGAGGCCATCGTGATCTCAGCCTTCGACCCCGTTCGTCGTGAGGTTTGCCGCTTGGCTCTCCATCAGCTCGTAGCCGATGGTCGTATCCATCCGGCACGTATCGAGGAAGTTGTGGCAAAGGTGAAGAAGCAGCTCGACAACGAGATAATCGAGACAGGTAAGCGTACAGCCATCGACCTTGGCATCCACGGTCTCCACCCCGAACTCATCCGTATCGTAGGTAAGATGAAGTATCGTTCTTCATACGGACAGAATCTTCTCCAACACGCCCGCGAGACAGCCAATCTCTGTGCTGTAATGGCTGCAGAGCTGGGACTTAATCCTAAGAAGGCTAAGCGTGCAGGTCTGCTCCACGATATTGGTAAGGTGCCTGATGAGGAGAGCGAATTGCCCCACGCACTTTACGGCGCCAAGATTGCCGAGAAGTATAAGGAGAAGCCGGAGATATGCAATGCCATCGGTGCTCACCACGACGAGATGGAGATGAACACGCTCCTCGCGCCCATCGTGCAGGTCTGCGACGCCATCTCAGGTGCACGTCCCGGTGCACGTCGCGAGATTGTGGAGGCTTACATCAAGCGTCTCAACGACCTTGAGGCCATCGCAATGTCTTATCCTGGCGTTACCAAGACTTACGCCATCCAGGCTGGTCGCGAGCTTCGTGTCATCGTCGGTGCCGACAAGATGGACGACAAGGAAACAGAGAAGCTCTCAGGCGAGATAGCCAACAAGATTCAGACCGAAATGACTTATCCGGGTCAGGTGAAGATCACCGTTATCAGAGAGACACGCTCTGTGGCTTACGCAAAGTAAACGAACATACACATTTATATATAGTAAATCCTCAAGCGGCTTACCACTGCTTGAGGATTTTTTTATTTCCATTGCTTTATGGTCCATACCACTACACCCCACACACGGAAGTTGTCTGTGCCGTCAATGCGTATTGGTGAATAGTCGGGATTAGCAGGGCGCAGTTCGATGTAGCCCTCCTCCTTATGCGTAAGGTCGAGATACTTGATGGTGAATTCCTCGTTGACGTATGCCACGATAACGTCCCCGTCCGCTGGTTGCAGCGATCTGTCGATGACGGCAATATCGCCTTCATTGATGCCTGCGTCCCTCATTGAGTCACCCGACACTCGTCCATAGAACGTGGCCTCAGGGTTCTTTATAAGGTCACGGTTGAAGTCGAGGCTGTCACGAAGGTAGTCGTCAGCCGGACTCGGAAATCCCGCCTTGATGTTCGGTGCCAGAGCCAGTGACAGTCTGCTCAGCCATTCCCCCTTCAATAGTTTTATGTTCTCTATAGTGCCCGTCCCTGACGACGTGTTATTATCCTTTGCTTTATTCATAAATCAGTTTTCAAATATTATGTCTGCAAAGTTAGCAATTTTACTCTAATTTCCTAACAGTCCACAAAAAACGCCCTGCAAGTTTTTCTCCTTGCAGGGCGCTATAGCCTTAATTTTTTTATTCGCTGTCTTTTACTTCTTCAGGTTCTTCACAGCCTTACCGTTAGCGAGGCGGTTGATAACCAGACCGCGCTGAACCTTTGTGCGGTTTACGCGCTTTCCGTCAGTAGTGTAAGAAGCCACCACCTTTGAAGCCTCTGAGTTAGCCACACCCTCGATGCTGTTAGCCTTTTCCTCACGGTCGAGACACCATGTTACGATGTAGTCGTTTTTCTCGTCCACAGGCTTATAACCGAAACCAGTTACATAGCGGCCGTCAGGAGTGATGGCACAAGCTGTGTTGAGGTTTTCCTCGTCCATAGTGAGGAAGTCGGTTATTGTAGGATAAGCCTCAGAGAGATACTTCACCTCTTTCTCGCCGGCAAGGCAGATGACACCTCTTCTTGACTGTGTGTCCAGATCCTGTGTGTATCCAATGACAGTACCGTCGTTGGCAATGCCGGTAGAGTAATAGAATGTAGAGCTGTTTACGTCAGGGCAGTCGAGAATCTCAATCTCCTCTGTGTCCACGTTGAAGCGAGCCATCTTCAGGCCAGACTCGATGTCTTTGTTCTGGATGTTCATGGCAATCCACTTGCCGTTGGCGCTTACGTTTCCGCCCTCAAACCAAGCGTAAGGCTGAGCCTGATTAAGCTCGTAGCTTGCGTCGAGGAAGCGCTTGCTCGGAGTCTGTACAGAGTATGTCTTGCCGTCTCTGTTGCGTACCCAGAATATGAGCGGATATGTGGAATAGTTGTCAATGGCACCGCCTACGATAAGCGAACCGTCGTTGCTGATATAGTTGGCCATAAAGCCTCCGGTCTCGAAGCCGAGCCATTCGTCTGTAGGAGTGGGAAGATCCGCCTTCTCACCGTTTACGTATACGTAAGGCATCTGCTTGTACGAGGCGTCGTATGTTACGCCGCACTGGTATGCTCCGTCAGGAGTGGTCCATTTTGCGATGGCGTTCTCTTCTTCTGCGTTCTCAAAGATAGCAGTATACTTGCCAGTGGCGAAGTCGAAGTCAGCGGCTTGGCCTAAGATGCAACCGGCACCGACACCCTCGTTTGTTACAGAATAAATCTGAGCCTTGTCGTTATCCGTAGCTTCGTCGGTGCCAAGGTTAGGCGATACGAAGTACTTAATCTGGCCTTCCTTTGTGTCATAGATGAAGCCGCGTCCTTCAGTGTCGCATCCGCCGATGTAACGACCGTTCTCCGAAATACATCCACCCATCATCAGAGCGTTATCGGTGTAGGGCACGTAGCTGAGTTTCTGTGCGGAAGCGCCGCAGCAAGCAGCCATTACAAAAGCTGCAGAAAGTAAAATTTTCTTCATGTGTTTATACCTATTAAAGTTTGTAATTCATCTTTACGATGCGCAAAGTTACATATAATAAATGAGAAAACGGAGGTGTTGGCTGCAATTTATTGCTTTTTATACACTATATGGTAATAATGTGGAATATTTATGCACGTTTTCACTAACAATTCTTAATCTCTATTTTCTAACTTCTGATTCGGGCGTCTCCTGTTCTTCCTTCGGCATGTGTCCGGCTGACATGCTGAATTCGCATCCGCAGTAACGCTGGTTATAGAAGTTCCATTCCTTTATGAGGCAAGCCCTGCGTTCGGTCAGTCCGCCCTTGCGCCAGTTCTGGTCCCACCATATTACGTCATCGTAAGCCTCTGCAGCTGCTGTTCCTGCTTCGTTTATCTGTTCCAAGCTTTTCCATCTTGACGAAGCCAATGTGGTGGTTATCACGCTGTAGCCGTGCTTGTGGGCGTATTCTGCTGTCTTCTTCAAGCGCATTCGGAAGCATTTCAGGCATCTTCCTCCGCGTTCTGGTTCTGCTTCCAGTCCTTTCACGTGGCACAGCCAGTCCTCATGATCGTATTCCGCCTCCACCATCTCCAGTCCGAGTTCCTTAGCGTAACGCTGACATTCGTCTCGACGGATAAGATACTCGCTTTCGGGATAGATATTGGGGTTACAGTAATATATTGTGGGCGTTATGCCGTGCTGCATCATGCATTCCACAATGGCGGAGGAGCAGGGTGCGCAGCAGGCATGCAGCAACACCTTCGTCGACCCGTCGGGCACCGTTATCTCGAATTTCTTTTTCATGTTTCTGTTTTTTTGTATAATTTTGTAGGCACATTAATTCATTAAACTCATTCCTGACTATTATGCCAATCGTAAATATCACATCCCTGACCCATCCCGGAGTTGAAGTTTTCAGCTCTCTGACCGAACCACAGTTGCGCAACAGCCTCGGCAAGGACCGCGGGCTTTTCATAGCTGAGAGTCCCAAGGTCATTGATGTGGCGCTGCGTTCGGGTTATGAGCCGGTGTCGCTGATGTGTGAGCGCCGTCACGTAGAGGGCGACGCACGTGCCATCATAGAACGTTGCGGTGACATCCCCGTGTTTGTCGGCGACCGCAATCTGCTTGCTTCGCTGACCGGTTATGCTCTTACGCGTGGCGTGCTTTGCGCCATGCGCCGTCGTCCGTGTCCTTCTATTGCTGACATCTGCGGCGATGCCCATCGTGTGGTGGTCATCAACGGCGTTGTCGACACCACCAACATCGGAGCCATCTTCCGTTCTGCTGCGGCTCTCGGCATTGACGCCGTACTGCTGACGCGCAATTCCTGCGATCCTCTCAACCGCCGTTCCATCCGCGTTTCGATGGGATCCGTCTTCCTCGTGCCGTGGGCATGGACAGACAGTCCCGAGGCTGACCTTCGTCCGCTCGGCTTCAAGACGGTGGCAATGGCATTGACCGACAATTCTGTCAGCATTGATGACGCTAAGCTATGCGCCGAGGACCGTCTCGCCATTGTTATGGGAACGGAAGGCGACGGTCTGCCGCAGGAAGCCATCGACGCCGCCGACTATGTAGCCCGCATCCCCATGTCGCATCAGGTGGACTCGCTGAATGTAGCCGCCGCTGCAGCTGTAGCGTTCTGGCAATTGCGACGGCAAGCCGTCGAATTTTGAGTTTTGAATTTTGAGTTTTGAATTGTTCTCGGCTTCGCCTGCGATTTTGAATTATCCATTTTTGAATTTAGACTTTAAAAGTCACAATTGGATAATTCACAATGCGCCTTGGCGCACAATTCAAAATTCCTAACTCCTAATTCCTAACTCCTAAATCTTTCACTTCCTCTACGCCACTCACAAGCGAGTCGGTGCCGTTGAGCAGATAGAACCTTACTCTTACCACTCTGCCGAAGTCGGCGCTACCCTTTACTTTTACGTGTCTGGTCTTGCCGTACACCAGTGTGTCGCGCTTGGAAGGGTAGGAGACGATTTGCAGGAACTGTCTGTTCGATCCGTCTCCGACGTAATAGATGTCGGCACTGTCCTTTACGATGGCAGCAGCCTTTGCCGCAGCGTGTCTGCGTTTCGCCGCCGTTATGGTGGTGTCCTCCGGCTCAAACACGGATGCCGCCACCGTATCGCCGTCCTCGTACGACTTGGCGAACCTGCATCCCGTCATTGCCGATGCCATGAAAAGAATGGCAAGCAAAGGCACAATAAATAATATCTTCTTCATTTCTTTATATTTTAAACGCTTCTTCTTTTTTAATATAATTCTGCTTGAGAATGATTCGCCCACAGATTACGCGGATTTTCACAGATGCATCTTTAGATTATTCTCCCACGGATTCCACGGATTTTCACAGATTTTGATTACTTTGAGATTAATATTCGTGTAATTATAGAGATTTGTGTTCTCCTTCGCACCCAATATCCGTGTTAATCTGCGATATCTGTGGGAGATTCCCTCTGCAGCTTGAGATTTATTCTCCCACAGATTCCACAGATATTCACAGATTTTATATATCCCAGAATCCGTGTTCATCCGCGCTATCTGTGGAAAACTTCCCCGCACCCAATATCCGTGTTAATCTGCGATATCTGTGGGAGATTTCCTCTGCTGCTTGAGATTTATTCTCCTACTGATTCCACAGATTTTCACAGATTTTGTATATTCCAATATCCGTGCTCCTCTGTGCTATCTGTGGGAAACACCTTCGCACCCAATATCTGTGTTCATCTGTGCTATCTGTGGGAGATTTCCTCTGCTACTTGAGATTTATTCTCCCACAGATTCCACAGATTTTCACAGATTTTATATATCCCAGAATCCGTGTTCATCCGCGCTATCTGTGGAAAACTTCCCCGCACCCAATATCCGTGTTAATCTGCGATATCTGTGGGAGCCACCATCTGCAGCTTGAGATTTATTCTCCCACGGATTCCACAGATATTCACAGATTTTATATATCCTACGTGCTATCTGTGAGGGATTCATTTTTAAGATGTATATGTGGAAACCTGACGAAATCAATAGCCATTGACTTTTCTAACGATACTATCATTAATGTTATCTGTATTGAAATTAACAAGGATACCGACATGCTTTTTGGCGAGGCGAAGATAAGTAAGCAATTGCTTATGATGTACTGGTTTTAAATCTTCTACTGACTTCAACTCTATTATGACTGAGTTCTCTACAAGAATATCCATACGATAATCCACAGGAAGAACAGTACCATCGTAAACAACATCAATCTTTACCTGTTGACCTACATTCAAACCCTCTTTCCGTAACTGATAACATAAAGCTGCCTCATATACGGATTCAAGTAGTCCTGGTCCCAATGTGTTATACACCTTATATATAGCACCACGTATCTTAAAGGTTATATCATTCTCTTTCATCATGTGTATCTTGGAAAGGTTCTTTATTAATTTTTGCAAGCATCTGTGATTTTCTGAGATCTGTGGGAGATAGTCTCTGCTGTTTGGGATTTATTCTCCCACGGATTCCACTCTAAGTTTGCAGAAGAATACGACGCAGTCGCATAAA